>WLWD01000495.1_pt1:95000-134750 | contig 134750 bp, 97 predicted proteins | sample 6712731 | NCBI WGS metagenome assembly WLWD01 (sample SAMN12718690, study PRJNA576275) | sponge metagenome | isolation source: marine sponge | host: Mycale hentscheli | place: New Zealand: South Island, Marlborough, Capsize Point | collected 2014-11-01
AACAAAACAAGCCAAAAAACCTCAAAAAAAAACAACCAAAACAAGCCAAAAAAACAAACTAACAAACACAAAAAACCAAAAAACAACAACAACAAAAAAAATCTACATGTACATTAGAGAGGCAATATTCCATGGCTCACTTAATTAGGGAAAGCTACTATATATATACTTCACTGACTCCATATTAGAATCCACTGCTTACCTCGCTGGTGCGAATGATGACTCTGTACAGATGTTTGGGCACCGCCTGCTGCAGGGCATTGGACTGAATGTCGTAGAAGTGGGAGATCTGGTCGATGATCCTTTCCCTACGGATGGATATGGCCACTGGACCTACACTTTCATCCACACCGAAGAAGTTCTGGTGTTCTGTAAGTTAGGTGGGCGGGGTGAAAGAAAGAGAATGGGGGAGAAATACAATAAGTATTTATTCAACACTTACAACCCCAAACAAATAGAAATATTAATCAACCACTCACTAATTCAAAAATGTCTTTCTGTACTTATAGAATACTATCACAGATAATTATGTATTTATAGTAAGTGGATCTACTGATTTGGTTCTTCAACAACTGAATATACTTTGTCAGACCTTAATACCATAATCTACCGCGCAATTGAGACTACTTAGTTTTATATGTTAAAGTTTCCAGTACATGTGAACTATGTCTGTATATACCATCAGATTCCCCCTCACTGCTACTGCTCTGATCAAATCTAAAGTTTCTAGATTGAGTGGCACTTCTGACCACAAAGTCCCCATATTTAATGAGTGAATGCTAACACACAAACATGACATCAATCCACCTCTTTACACACACACACACACACAAACGTACGCCCTTTCAACACAATCAATATTATGACACAACTGAACAAAGGGACAATACCCAACAGGAACTGGGCCAGTTATTCCAGCCATACAGACCACTGAGGCACTAAACGCAGAACTGGCAAATCCCAAACTACAGGATTGAACACTTGATAGATCAACCTACTGTAGGTCCAGCGACCAGAAAACTTCAACTTCTCAAATGGCTGATTTTGATATCGATAGAGAAGCCACCTATAGCAGTTTAGAGTTCTTGTACGAGGTACCAAGCAAGTTACTTTGCTCCCTGTGCAACAATGCAGCCAAAGAACCATGGCAGCATGGCAAGTGTGAGCGACTATTCTGTAGGAGTTGTATCACACAGAACAAAGACTATCTGGAGTTTTGCCCCTACTGCAAGGAAGAAAATGCTGACTTTTATACAGACATTAAAAGTAAGTTGAATTTTTGTATTACTTGCACAACAGGAGCAACCAATATACACAGGACAAGCCACGGTATTACTAAAGTAACAGTTTCAGTCTTGCACTTACTTACTTAAAAGTCTTACAAATTTGTTATAACAACCTCCTTGAAGTTACCAATGTTATAACAACCTCCTTGAACTTACCAGTGTTTCTTTTCACATAGGTAATCGCGAAATACAGAGTCTAATGGTTCGATGTAAAAACCACACAAAAGGCTGTCACTGGGAAGGAGAACTGAGTGCCCTCAGGCAACATGTGAGGGTGAAGTGCCACTACGCTCTGGTCCCTTGTCCGAGAAACTGCAAGACCATGATCCCCCGGGGCAAACAGCCCCAGCACATGAGGGACGATTGCCCACTTAGGAAATACAAGTGTCCGCACTGCGGGGAGCCGGGTATATATAAGAACAAGACCACGAAGCACTTGGAGGTGTGTCCTATGTTACCGACCTTGTGTCCAAACTCCCACTGTAAAGAAGTCGTACCAGCTCACCTGCTTCAAGATCACGTGGACTCACAGTGCGACTACAGCTTCTTGAACTGCAAATTTGAGCCCCTCGGATGCACCGTGGCATTGCTTCGTAAGGAAATCAAAGAACACGAAATGGATGACCACTTCCATTTAAACATCATCATTCAGGCTTACGTCGAGCACAATAAGAAACTCAAATTTGCGGAGAGGGAAAGGCATGATCACATCCTTAAGGTGGAACAGCTGGAGAGCAATCTCACCAAGCCGCTCCAGAACATGGAAGTGAAGCGGAAAAACACCCTGACTACGGTAACCATCAAAATCAAGCACTTCTCTAATTACAAGCAATGCCAGACGGCCATGAATGTAATCATCTACAGTAACGAGGGTCACAAGCTCAGGATGCAAGTCACGCCCAATAATGTGAAACACGTATCCGTCACATTCACCGTCATGAAGAGCGAGGAAGATAACAACTTACCGTGGCCGTACGGTGGCAAGATAAAAATCGAGCTGTTGAACCAAGTGGAGGATCGATACCACTACCAGAAGGTTGTCGATTACCCGAAGGTGTACGGTACCCGGGTTCACGGGCGGAGCACGAGTTTAATCAGCTACGGGGCACTGGAGTTCATTAGTCACCACGACTTACAGAATGCGATCTACAGGGGAGGGCCAGATGAGGAGATAGGGAACCGACCCAATGTGAGCTACTTGGTGGATGATGCTATGTATTTCAGAGTGTCCACCAAGCCAACGTGGCTGCAGTGCACTTGCTAGTGCTTAACACTAGCACGACTGTTTAGTCCATTCAATTAGTGATTGAGAGTTTTGCTATTGCTTAAAATTGTATCATTTTACTGAAAAAGAAAAAGAAAAAAAAAGAAATAGAAATACAGAAGAGTGGAAATACACGAAGTACAGTACTAACTTCTAGAGCATGCTGTTAGTAAAACTAAATACTTGCATAAGTCAAATGTCAGTAACTTCCATTTGGCAAACTTCCACTTCCTCTCCCATCCTCACGTGCAGTATTACCACACACACACTGTCACATTAATTTATGTGCTAGCCAGAGAAGCCTTAGATATGATAAACGCAAGCTACACATGAATAACTGTGGGCAAAGCATCCATGGAAACCAAAGGAATTCAAAACACTATGAATACTGTCACAATTAAAAACAAGCATTGCTACATCATCACGTGTCGTTGGCAACGGAAACATACACTCACTGCCAACAAGATCACATGACATTTGTTTATAACTGCCAGAACAGAGTCCCTCAGAATGGCAGAGAGTGAGTCAGAGACAGGAGGCTTTGATTGTGACTTTGTGAGCACACCAGACAACTCCCTCTGCTGTGGTATCTGTCTTTGTGTGGCCAGGGAGCCATGGCAACACAGCCAGTGTGGGCAACTCTTCTGCTGCACTTGCCTGGAGACTCACCAGAGATTGGGCTGGGACACTTGCCCCCATTGTAGGATGGAGGATGCCCAGTACTTCAAGGACAATAGAAGTAAGTGCCACTTATGTGTATTCCAGCTTTGTAGAAGAGCCATAACTAGAGACAAAAGTAGCTAACCCGAATTCTGGCCAATGCTCAGTCTTACAAAGACAAGACTTACTTACAAGGCATACTTGTGTGTGACTGCTCCATTCAGTCAATAACAGAACACTGAAACTGTGTCTCTAAGAAACTTTAACTGTTTCAAGCTGTTATTGTGCTGAACTCTATCCCCATCTACTTTTTTCATATACTGTACTTTCTTTGTTTCTTTCATTCTAGGTAATAAACAAATACGGTCACTGATGGTAGGATGTATCCATAAGCAACATGGCTGTACATGGACGGGAGAAGTCCGCAATCTGAGCCAGCATATCTGTGACAAGTGTGAGCACAGGAGAGTGGTCTGCCCCAAGGCATGTGGGGAGCATGTGGAGTGGATAAGGATGTCGTCTCATACTGCACAAGAGTGCAGACATCGTGAGTACCAGTGCTTCGAATGCTTGGTCATTGGCCCGTACAATTACATCACTGGAGATCACATGACCGACTGCCTCATGAGTCTAGAGAGCTGCCCCTCACTGGGGTGTGATGCACACCTGTGCTCTGCTCTGCTATTATTTCACATGCACACAGAATGCGAGTTCACACCCATAGAGTGCAAGTTTACACCTGCTGGTTGTACCGTAAGGTTGCCGCGTTCCGAACTTCAACTCCACGAGAGAGACGACCGCGCTCATGTGAAGATACTCTTAAAGAAGTTGGAAGAATACAAGACGGAACTAGAGGAATGCAAACGATACCTTACCGAGTGGAATACACGCCGTGATGAACTGAAAGATCCCCCAGGCAAACAGCGGGACGACTCGAATTGCCAACACACACCACCTAACCCTCCCACAGACTTGCATCATACGACATTCAGAATCCACAATTTCTGCTACTTTACTTCCACCACTCATCAATTTGAAGTAGCAGTTTCCCCGGACTCGTACAAGTTATTACTGGAACTAGTGCTGGATGCAGCGGGTCAGCGAATACGTGCATTCATTAGTGTACTACGTGGCTCTAGAGACGATCATCTTCTCTGGCCCTTTACCGGAGACGTGAAGATAGAACTACTGAGTCAAGTGGATGATTGTGATCACTATGAAAGGACACTGACCTTTCCAGCCTGCTGTGGTATGAAGGTCACACCCCTACAGAGCCAAAGTGATTACAGATACTGTTTCCATGACTACATATTATACTCAGAGCTGCGCAAACTTGGGCGGTTCTATGTCCGGGAAGATACTATTGATTTCAGAGTAACAGCAAAATACTCTAAACATTGCTGGAACACAGAGCCACGCATACAATATCTGCCATGACATTTTAGTAGCAAATAAATAGTGTTTGTATATAGATATGCAGAATAGTTTGTGTGTGTATGCGATTAAGTATACTGTAACCTAAATATCTTCTGTTTATGACAATGCATGTAATTGCACACTATAATTAGATTGGCAATACCTCATGGTACAGGGTCATCAAAAATATAATTGACTGTGTTGCCATGAGAACCTAATAATGAGACCATCTTGGAGGGGGAGGGGACATTACCATTATGTGATGATGCAAAACAACAAGAAAAAGAATAAACCAGCAGTGATATGTAGTAAAAATCCATCATACACATTATAATTTGGACATTCGTATTATATCAAGGCATTTTCAATTATTCATACCCAAACCCACTAAAAGATTCTGCCAAAAAAAATAAAATAATCCTTTCAAATGAATATCAATACCACCTCACATGACCTCTGACCAACTGCAACAAACAAAAATGGCAGCCAGTGGAACAGAAGAAGGAGGCTATGAGTGTGACTTTGTTACTACCCCAGACCACAGTCTCCACTGTGCTATTTGTCTGTCTGTAGCTAGAGATCCCAAACAACATGGTAAGTGTGGGCAACTCTACTGCTCTGCTTGTCTGGAGAAACACAATCAGAGGTCCACAATATGTCCTTACTGTAAAGCAGATAAACCTGATTACCTTGAAGATAACAGAAGTAAGTTCACAGAGCACTTCTTTATACTGTACATGAATGCTATCTAATCCATGCACTGCAGGTCATAGGCAGATTCAATCTTTAATAGTGAGGTGTCCCAGCAAACAAGATGGCTGCACATGGCAAGGAGAACTGAGATATCAACATGAGCACACTGATGGGAAATGTGACTACAGGCCAGTCAAATGTCCACAGGAATGTGGCATGACAATGCAGTGGATTACACTAGACCACCACATGAAGGAAGAATGCATCAATCGCCCCATCCAGTGTTTAGATTGTGGAGAAGAAGGACCCTGTGGTTACATTACCACTGATCACAGAGAAGAATGTCTTTACAACCTTCAGAAATGCCCCGCCCCCGATTGTGATGTGGAAATATGTTCTTCACTGTTGACTTTCCACATGGAGACAGACTGCGAGTATTCTCTGGTGGAGTGTAAGTATAGAGATGCTGGCTGCACGGCCATATTGCCACGTAGTCACATGGAGGAACACGAGAACAATGACAGATACCATCTCAAGGTACTGACAGACTCGCACCATTCACTCAGGAAGAAGTATGAACAGCTACTGACCACATGTGATGAACTGAAAGAATCAGTTACTTCACTAATCTCAAAATCGGTAAAAACGTCCTTACCCTTTATAACTTTTAAAATCAAAGAGTATTCTGCAATGGAACCAATAACTTTTTATGCCACTCCAGAAACATACATATTCCAAGTTGCATTAAAACATACTTTAGGGTATTTGCACATGGGCATCAAAGTCATTAATGGAAATAATGATCACAATCTTGAGTGGCCTTTCTCTGGGATGGTTGAAGTACAACTGTTAAACCCTTTGAAAGATAAAGATCACTTCACCGGACATATAGACATGACTCCGGACCCACTAAGATATTCCTATGCAAATTTCCACATCCCCCCAAAATATGTGTACAATGGTCATATCTACATTAGATTAACAGTGATCTCTGACCTCTGTAAACACTGGCTAAAGTGATGGCACCATTAGTACAGAGTTTCATTTGCTCCTGGTTTGAAAACATGATCAACACATTAACATAAATACATTCACCATAATGTTTTAGAGTTCAAGTTTGTATCAAATGTGTGTCTTGTTTTTATATTTGATCATTTGTATATAAAATAAAAGTATTATTTTAGCAGAACACACATACAGCGCATAAAAACAAAAGCACTACAATGAGTAATATTAGTGATACTTCAAGTTTATTAGCTTTCTGTGCATGACACACAAAAGTAGAGATTGAATTGGAACTGTATCCTCAGGTCATGACCTTATTTCTACTGCAAAGCAGAGATGTGCTACAGATGTGAAGTTAAGTATAAAAACCCAGACCGAATCAATCTTTCAAACACATTCATAACATTCCTAATCATATTCATGACTGTTGATGACGTCTAAGCTGTTGCCATGACACTGCACAAATCCAGTCCTTTCAAACATTCAAAGCCAGTCCAGTATCACTGATGATGACAGACAGGGGACCAGAGCTGGGGGGCTACGATCTGAACTTCGTGAGGGAACCTCCCGATTCCTTGAAGTGCCTGATCTGTTTCTCTGTTGCCAGGGACCCTTGGCAACATGTGTCATGTGGGAGACTGTTCTGCTGTACTTGTCTGCATGAACATCGCAAGGAGAACAGCAAGTGTCCAGCATGCAGAGTGAAGAATGGCCAGTACTATCCAGATAGGAAAAGTGAGTGAGCAAGAATTAACCATAACATACTACAGGGAGAGTGATATGTACAAGCCAAACACTAGGAATCTGATGCAGTTTCCAAAAGTTTGTTTATTAGTTAAGTTTCTATCGTTTCTTTACTTCTACTACATGTACTGTATAAAAGAGATTAATAGTCCAAACACTAGAAATCTTCTGCAGTCCCTAAAAATGTATTCTGTAAGTTTAAGAATTCTGCAAGATTTAAATTTATCGTAACTGCTGGATAGCGTAATGCAGCAGTTTGACGCAGTAGGCAAGATTGCGTTTGAAAATTAACTAGTTCTAGAGACTATCACATGCATTAGCAGTTGTGTAGCTTAGATGAATCACTGCAGACTAAAGATAAACAAACACATTTTTTGTGAATAAAAACTTTCCAATGTACACACACACACACACACACACACAGGTAGACGTGAAGTGGACCAGCTTAGTGTGAGATGTGGCAACGGAGATGACTGCCGGTGGGAGGGGCCACTAGGACAGTACCACGCCCACTCCACCAAATGCCCAAACCGAGTCGTCTTCTGCCCGAAGAAATGTCTCCAGGCAGACGGCACACCATACCAGTGTCTGTTGAAAGACCTGGAGAGACACTTGGAGCTAGATTGTCACTACAGAACATCCGAGTGCCCGCACTGCTATCAGGAAGGAACTTACAAGAGCCTCCGCGAAGAACACTTGGAAATCTGCCCTTTCGTACTCACAAAATGTCCTCACTCATCTTGCGGGGCAGAACTCGCTTCTTGCCTCTTGCTGTTTCATCTCAGCACTGATTGTGAGCACGCTCCTGTCGAGTGCAAGTACAGATCGCTCGGGTGTCCCGTCACTCTGTCACGGGGAGACATGGAGGTCCACCAAGAAGACAGAGCTTCCCATTTCCTCATTCTGACAGAGGCCGTGTCAAATCTAAAGCTAGAACTGGCAACAGCTCAAAGGGAAATATGTTGCATGCAAGAAGACAGAGAACTTGAAAAAGTGTCTCAGCATAAACCAGAGCACAATGCAGTCACATTCAAGCTATCAGATATATCAGCATACCATCACAAAGATTTCTCCTTTGATAGGCTTTACTCCAGTGCCGATAAACGAGGCTATAGGTTAAGTGTGAAAATCTTACCAAACAACGACGGATATGTATCGATCGACTTCTTCCTCATGAAGGGTCACAACGATGACAACCTTGAGTGGCCGTTCCGCGGCAAAATATCCGTGGAGCTTCTAAACCAGGCCAGAGACGGTGACCATTACCAGAAGATGATTGACTTCCCACGAACGCATGGGCAAAGGGTGATGGAGACAGCAGAGAGCAAACAAGGCATCGGGATCGCCCAGTTTATTGCCGTGCGTGAACTTCAGTGCAAGTACGGAGTGGGAAGGAAGAAAATCCAATATTTGGTAGACAATTGCTTATTTTTCCGAGTGACTATTTCCCCAAGGATCAAGAACACTTGGCTCACATGCTCCAGTTAGCCTTGCTCATTCACACACGTACATACACACTATCATCATATATGCTATATATGCACACAAACGCACACACACACAGCATCCCAAATCATTGAATATTGTAAATCTTTTCATGAATACTATCCACGGATACACGCCCACTATCTGTCAATGAATTTCCAATGTTCAATACCATAGTAACTGCTGCTAGCTAGAGAGAACGTAAAATTCAAAATGGCAGCTCCTAAGACTAAAAGTGAAGCAGAAGAAGAGATTGATTTTGTGAGCAAAGTAGATGAGTCCTTCTGCTGTGGGATATGTCTGAGTGTTGCCATGGAGCCTAGACAGCACGGGAAGTGTGGAAAACTCTTCTGCAAGGAATGTTTGACTAAACACAAAACCAAGAAGAAAGACTGTCCGTATTGCAGACAAAACAGAGCAGAATTCTTTGAAGACAATCGCAGTAAGTGCATTAATGTATGAGACATTATGTTGAGTAGCATTTCCACAGAAAGCTACTTTTCCCCTCTGCTTGGTGCAGGTTACATGCAGATAAAATCACTGATGGTGAACTGCACTTATAAGAAAGATGGCTGCACTTGGGAAGGAGAGCTGAGAGATCTAAAGGATCACGTGGCAGACAGTTGCAGCTGCAGGAAAGTGCAATGCCCCTCTGGATGCAACGGCACTATGAAAGAAATAGACATCGACAACCACTTGCAGACTGACTGCCCCAACCGTGTCTACAAGTGCCCGCATTGTGGGGAGTCTGACAAATACTGCAATTTTGCAGAGAGACACGTCAAGGATTGCCTGATGGTCCCCGTCCAATGCCCCTCCCCCGGCTGTGACGTGGAGATTGCATCCGGAATGATTTTATTTCACCAGCTAGCTGATTGTGAGTTTAGACTCGTGGAGTGTCAGTTCAAAGAAGTCGGCTGCACGGTAAGGTTACTGCGGCAAGAAATGGAAGAACACGAGAGAACGGAGGATAAAGTTCATTTGAAGTTGACCATGAGATCATTGGCATCATTGAAGAAGCAGTTATGTGAGAACTCTGACGGAGAACTTTCTCACGCTCCAATTTATCCGACCACATTCAGAGTGAACACATCATTCCACACCGCCAGTGTGCTGTTTAAAGCTAGTCCAACTTCTTACCAAATGAAACTAAAACTGATGAAATATTCGAATGATAAAATTAGAGTCTCCCTTTTCATGGTGTCTGGAGAACACGACAACCATTTCCAGTGGCCTTTCTCCGGGAGGATCAAGATAGAGCTACTCAACCAGCAATGTGATGACCACCATTACTCCAAGGTGCTGGATGTCATTGACGCTGACAAAGCAACGACCAATGATGAAGTTTGCATAGCTGGAACTATTCTCGACCTGCCTTGTGAAGATGATTCAGGTGGTGTATTAAATAAATATAAAGCCGACAGATTCTACTATTTTCGCCTGACCATGCGAATGGGATGGCTACAATGCTCTACTACTCCTGAAAGGGAATCTGCCACGCCTCCTGATGAGGAACCTGCCACATCTCCTGAAGAGGAACCTGCAACATCTCCTGTCGAGAGGGAATCCACATCTTCTGAAGAAATGGGATTTCAACAGGGATTTCTCTTTGGTGACTCTGACTCTGACTATGACGATTGGTAATTTTTTTTTGTCTCTTTAGAAGTCCACATATTAAATATTTAAATTATATAGTAGAATTGTTTTACAACATGTCAAATTGTTAAAAGATTGAGGCATGAACTGGTAAGGTAAAGGCATGAATTGGTAAGATAAGGTAAGGCTGAAGCATGAATTGGTAACGTAAAGGCATGAATTGGTAAGGCAGTGGCATGAATTGGTAAGGCAGTGGCATGAATTGGTAAGGTAAAGGCATGAACTGGTAAGGTAAAGGCATGAACTGGTAAGGTAAAGGCATGAACTGGTAAGGTAAAGGCATGAATTGGTAAGGTAGAGGCATAATTAGAAGGACAACAATCCCTTTCCGAACGCAGTAGAGGTATGAATTGAGACATCACTTGGTAAGGTGAAGGCAACAATTGGCAAGGCAGTGTCATATGTAGGTTCCGATTTCACCACATACACACATACTGTAGTCAATTAATTAAATAGTTGTGCTAAGATACTAGTCATTCAACTGAGCTTTCTTTGCCTATTGCAGAACTTCAAAGGGTAAGATCAACTCATCATCACGGCAGATGTGGATTCCAGCAAAGAATGATCTTCTTTATATATACTGCACAAGAATGGATTCGCTGTTTGTTTCTATTCTCATGGCCTTGCTGAGCCTAATGTCACAGACCCAGCAATGCTTCTCCAACTGGTCAACACTGAAACCTTGTTTATGTTGGTGGCAATTTATAGGGAATTAAAAAAATGCTCAAATTGCGCAACTTTTGAGTTTAACACAAATTATGAAGGCACTTCCAGTTTTAAGCAGTATCTGTTAACAGTAACCACAGTAAAGTTTCTATTCGTAGAAGCCTTACAAGGTCACTTATCAAATGTGGCAGTTGTTACTGTGGGGCCAGCCGGTGCCACACCCATTCAAGAGACTTGATGAACATTACATGATTTGTATATGTGTATGTGTGGTAGAGCAATGTTCGTGTGCAATATGTATCGTGTGCAATATTTTGTGCAATCACTAGCTAGCGTTTCCTTATTAGGCTGTATTGGTACTCCGCCTCTAGGCGCCAAGATTGCACCTAGCTAGCTAGATCACCTGACTGGGTATGGCCGCCTCTGTCTATATAAGCAGAGGCGTCCCATCGCCCAGTCATTCGAGTTCCGTGTATGCTGTATGTCCTGTGTTTCGAAGACTAATTAAACTTAACCTATTGAGACCGGGGTAGATAGTGGCTGGAGCCAAATAGGCCTGGTGGCAGTGGAGACTACTTAACGAGAGGGAAGTGATAGAGTTAGAAGTCAGTCCTTCCCCCACAGTTACCCAGTAGGTAAAGCTACTGATAAAGTTAGAAAGGGAATTAGAATCACGGAAGTCCCACGCTTAAAACTACAGTGCACTATAAAGAATATAACATTCAAAATGGCAGCACTCAAGACTAAAACTGAACCTGAAGCTGAAGATGAGGACATTGACTTTGTGAGCAAAGTAGACGAGTCCTTTTGCTGTGGGATATGTCTGAGTGTTGCCATGGAGCCTAGACAGCACGGGAAGTGTGGAAAACTTTTCTGCAAGGAATGTTTGACTAAATATCAAACCAAGAAGAAAGACTGTCCGTATTGCAGACAAAATAGAGCAGAATTCTTTGAAGACAATCGCAGTAAGTGCATAAGCCATTGATGTGTGTTGTTTCCACAAATAGTTACCCCTCTGCTTGGTGCAGGTTTTATGCAGATAAAATCACTGATGGTGAACTGCACTTACAAGAAAGATGGCTGCACTTGGAAAGGAGAGCTAAGAGATTTAAAAAATCATGTCCAAAACAAATGCAGCTACAGAGAAGTCCCGTGCCCCCTTGGATGCAACAGCGCAATGAAAGAAATTGACACATATAACCATTTAAAAAAGGAATGCCCCAACCGTGTCTACAAGTGCCCGCATTGTGGGGAGTCTGACAAATACTGCAATTTTGCAGAGAGACACGTCAAGGATTGCCTGATGGTCCCCGTCCGATGCCCCTCCCCCGGCTGTGACGTGGAGATTGCATCCGGAATGATTTTATTTCACCTGCTAGCTGATTGTGAGTTTAGACTCGTGGAGTGTCAGTTCAAAGAAGTTGGCTGCACAGTAAGGTTACTGCGGCAAGAAATGGAAGAACACGAGAGAACGGAGGATAAAGTTCATTTGAAGTTGACCATGAGATCATTGGCATCGTTGAAGAAGAGGTTACGTGAGAACTCTGACGGAGAACTTTCTCACGCTCCAATTTATCCGACCACATTCAGAGTGAACACATCATTCCACACCGCCAGTGTGCTGTTTAAAGCTAGTCCAACTTCTTACCAAATGAAACTAAAACTGATCAAATATTTGGATGATAAAATTAGAGTTTCCGTATTCATGGAGTCTGAAATATACGAAGACCATTTGCAGCAGCCTTTCTCAAGGAGCATCAAGATAGAGCTACTCAACCAGCAATGTGATGACTACCATTACTCCAAGGTGCTGGATGTCATTAAGGCTTACCCTGCAGTGACTGATGATGATGATGAAGTTTGCATAGCTCGAACCATTCTCGACCTGCCTTGTGAAGATAGTTCAGGTGGAGTATTATATAAATACAAAGCTGACAGCTTCTATTATTTTCGCCTGACTGTGCGAATGGGATGGCTAGAATGCTCTACTACTCCTGAAGATGAGGAATTTAATTTTAATTTTAAATATGAGGCCGCAAGTTCTACTAGTTCTAAATCAGATATTATTCTGCCCGCACTATACACTGACATTGCTGTGGTTTAGTACATGATTAATTTTTTCATTTTTTGTTTCATTACGAGCTCAAATATTGAGCACATGAAATAGATGTACACCAAGGCAAAATTGGTAAGGTGAAGGCATGATTTCATGATTTGATAAGGTTGAAACAAGGAATTGTTGACGTTAAAGCATGAATCGGGAAAGTAGGAGCATAAATTTGGAAAGGTACAAGCAGAAACTGTACAAGGCAAAATCATTATTTGGTAAAGCAGAAGCACGAGTTGGTAAGGTAGTCTGAAAAAAAAATTGGAAACATTGAGACTTAACATGATTTAGATCAAATAAGCATGAGTTGGGGGTGTGGTGTCAGTGCTTGGTCTACACTATTCCCATCACTCCTGTCCATTCACTTGATACCAGCACTCCCGTCTCTGTACTCACCAGCATACATTTTCAAGCACACGCAAATATCCAATTTCACCGCACACACACACACACCTTGTAGTCAATTTGCTGAATAGTCTGCTTAGATTTAGATTCATGAATACAATTTCCATAAAAGGCACCACCCACTCTTGCTGCCAATGAATTTTAAATAACCATAGCAGCCACAACTGCCAATGGAGATCACATGACATATAATATGCCAAACAAGCAGAAAGCAAATGATCAAGAACTACAAACAGTGAAGTGTGAATTGGTCAGTTGCTAAGATGACCACTACAGTGCCTCTGATGGGGGGACTGGATTATGACTTTGTGAAGGAGCCTCCTGACTCGTTAAAGTGCCTCATCTGCATGATGGTTGTCAGTGATCCATGGCAACATGGAGATTGTGGGCGGGTCTACTGCAAAGTGTGTCTGGACGAGTTCAGAAAGGTCAAAGACATATGCCCTAACTGCAGGGCCAAGTCTCCAGTCCTTTTCAAAGATGGCAGAAGTGAGTTATAAGTTTGTGTTGCACAGAAAGAAACTTTGATACCAACTTAGTGAGAAGGCAGAGGTTAACAGTTTCCCCTTAAGTAACTACTCCCTCAATACTAAAAAATCATTTTTACCCTCTGTAATGTCTTTTGAATAGCTGTATTCTATAGTTTGGAACTGGAATAGAAAGTATCATATTGCTATACCCTGATATCTTTTCATAGCTGTATTGTACAGTATAGTTTGGAACTGGAATAGAAAATATCATATTGCTATACCCTGATATCTTAACCAGTGAAATCATTATATTCGTGGTACTCAAAAAACTGATACCCACTCAGACTTTTAAGTTAAAACCCTTTACCGATTATGTCAATTGCCCCAAGTACATACGTACTTGCAATCCCATTATGCAGTGTAAACACTTTCAGTTTCAATAAGTGGACACCAATTAGCTAACAGTCACTTTCTTTCAACATATACCATTCAATACTGTGACCTGGAGCTAGAAAATTGACCAACACACACCACTAATGACCCGCTCAGTCCAACATAAAATTGTCCAAACACATAAACTCAACACAACACAGCCGTTGCTAAATCACTCACAAAACATGTTTTCAGATGTCTAATGTCACTCCCAATGCTGCCACTCAATCCACAGAATTCCAAATTCTCCCAAAATTACCTTCTAATGTACCCACTTGCATACATACACACACACACACACCGAACAGGTGAGAAAGATTCAAGGGGACTTCTTATCCATTGTAACAATAAATACCAGCAAGATGTTCATGAAGAAAGGGGAGAAGAACAGGATGGTGGGAAAGACTGTGCCATGCACAAGGAAGCCTGTCCTTGGATGGGAGAACTGGGTGACCTGGATGACCACCATAGAACCTGTTCCCTACAGCTTGTCCCCTGCCCAAACAAGTGCACGGAAAATGGTGAAAAAGTGCTGGTTGTCAGGAGAGATGTACAGAGACATTTGTCCAGTCAGTGCCTCAATAGAAACTACTCATGCCCACATTGTGGAGCTGCAGGGAAGTATCTGGAGCTGGCCACGGTACATTTAGAGTCATGCTCTAAATTACCTGTCGAATGTACCAACAAACAGTGCAACAGAAAAGTCTCGAGGGATAGCTTGAAAAGTCACATTACCACCGAGTGCCCGTATACCATTTTGCCGTGTGTGCACAAAGATATAGGATGTAGCCGTCGCTTACAGAGGATAAATATGGCGGAGCACGAGAGAAATTTGAGCGACCATGTCACGGCCGCCAGAAGCAAGATAGAGTCCCTGGAGAAGGAAATTGCGAGGCTCAAGGAGAGTGTTGTGCAAGAGACTGCTCAGAAGCAAGAAGTTGAGAATGCTATTGCAAGGGAGCGGCTGAACAGAAGAGGGACACCCGTCACATTCAAGATGACTAATTACAGTTCGCGCACAAGTCAAAATAAGCCGTTTAAGAGCAGCTCCTTCTACACGTCTCCTAGAGGGTATAAAATGTGCGTAATTATAGAGCCAAACACGACTTCCAAAGGCCAATACCTTGCCGTCTATTCCCATTTAATGAAAGGAGACAACGACGACCTTTTAACATGGCCGCTGACTGGGACTGTGACCTTCGAACTTATCAATCAATTGGGAAACCACACCCACAAAAAAGGTGTCGGGACCTTCCCGCTCAACGACAAAGAAAATCGCCGAGTAACAGAAGAAGGGAGGGACATAGCGGACACAGGGTACGGGTGCCCTAAATTCATATCTTGCAGCAAATTGGGGGAGGGGTCACAGGAAGTGCAATATCTGAAGGACGACTGCCTATATTGGCGAGTTACTCCTGAAGTACCTGACACGCTGGACCAGCACTGGCTCAAGACAACGAGCACGCTACACTATACCAAACTCTAGCTACTTACACACACTGGGTACAATTACTCATTTCAATACGCTTAATGTATAAACTCATTCAATTGCAATCAAAATGTAAACATATTATACTAATTTGCAATGAAGTAAGTGATAATTTGAGAGAGTCTAAAACGGGTGATTAGTACTATACCTTAGGTAAATAATGGTTGGTGTGCATAACCTTGCCCTGTCAGTGATTTCATTCCTACTTGTTCCTTGGGGACTTAAATTGGCTTAGGGGTCTCTTTATCATTCCCATGAAAAAGGGCTTATGCCATATGGTATATGTAGTTGAGTGTGGTTGATGAATAGATATGGTAAAGGGTCAACAACACAAAAAAGAGAAAATGTCTTTACCCATCTTCCATTTACTATCTGCCCCACTACCATGGCACTCTAATGCTTCACTTGTAATACTTCTGTTGCTAGGCAAACAGAAGCCCATCAGCTCCATAATGAAGCCAGACACGCCTCCTAACACACACATTAAGGCTACAAGAGGCTCTTAAGTACTCGTAATATAAACAACATTCCTCCTCCATTCTCAGGGCACAACAAAGGATAAGAGACCCAGCAGTGTCTCCCCACCAAATTATCCCATTCAAGGAAACATCAAGCCAAGGCGCCTCAGGAGGAAGTGTAATAAATCTCCTGCCATAAACAATAGCAATCTGACAAGTTTGATCCTTTTATACCACTTCTTAATGGGATTTATCGGGCAACAGTGCAGCTGAGGCGAGAACCTCCATGTTCTGTTTGACACATTAATATACACATCACAATTCAGGGAAAACAACTCAGGGAATAACAACAATAACTAATGTGTACTATTGTGTGTGTATGTGTTTGCGTGTGTGCTGTGCATACATGCATGTCTGTGCATGTGTGTGTGTGCACTTTGTATGTGTGTGGCTGTGTGGTGTAGTGGTTGCGTTCTTGACACAGGACCTGAGGTCTCGAGTTCAAGCGCCACTCTGGCAATTTTACATCTGGTTTTTCCCCACCAGTCCACCCAGCTGTGATGATTGGGTACCTGGTATTTGCTGGGGTGCAAACTCAAGGCTTTTTCTTGGTCCAGGTGGGACTTTGGGTGCCCACACCACTTGCTGTGAGGAAAGGCCTGTTCTCCAGCGAGTTCCTAGCCTGGCTTCAGGAGCTTTGCTTGCAAGGTTCACAGTGCCTGCTTAGTGCACAGGCATCCTGGCTCTGCTAGGTGCACATAACCACTAGCGATTGCAAGAGAATTTGCTTTTTAAACGTATGTGCAAAGGTTAAGAAAACACAACTACTCCACCACCTCCAAACAGCTATTCTGTAGAATTGCCACGCCCCTATGGGAGGGACCGCCAGTCTGTAATAAGTTGCACAGCCTTCTCCTCAGATAGTTTAGTTGTTATTGTTTTGCTGTAAAATTTAAGCACGGTCTAAACAGCTGCAGGAGAAGGTGTAATACTACGCTGGCAGATGAGTAATAGCTAGCTGCATATCAACAGAAAACCTAATACATATTATTATACCTTACATACTCATGTACACACAATACATACATATGTACATACATACACACATACATACATGCACACAAGGATTGAGTTCCAGTAACCAATTAGCGGCTTGAGCTTACCTTAAATGCACCGTAGCTCCCACAGGAATCCCACACATGTACATGCATGTACAATACATGTACAGAACATTTGTGTGTACAAACACAAACCTAACTAGCCTTGTACCACGACAGCATTCTCACACGCTACACAAGTGAAAGGTGAAAATTTACCAACTGGAAGCAAACACACACACACACACACACACACACACACACACATCCAAGCCAAACACAATACAGTAAGGGTAAAAAAAAAAGTTCCCATTGAGTCGTTTTAAGGACTTTCTACAGTCTGTATGGAAGACTTTTAACACACTTTTTTGGCAATTTTTTTTTGTACCTACCTTTTACTGAGACTTTTTTCTCTAGTGACCTTTCTGAGTCTGACTTTTTTAAGGTTAGGAACAGAACCCTTCTAGAGCACTTCAGTTATTGTGGTTAAACAAGTACTGGACAGCACCTGCTAGCAGCTGCAAAATCAGATTAAAACTAGGCTGCTAACCATAAAAATAAATTGACTTTAAAAACAAGTTTAAAAGTAAGTAGGTTCAGAGAGAGAGAGAGAAATCATAAAAACAAAACAAAAAAACAACAACACAAAAAACAACAACACACTAAAAAAAAACCTCTCAGAAAAATTTCTGTTGTCCGAATTGTATCTACTAAACATTAGTTTGAGGTGCAAGTCGTTGGTGGCTAGGAAATTGGTCACAAACATTCATAGATGGAATTTTGTTTTTTACTAATATGTAATAACTCCGGAATGAAATTGTATCTCTCTTTCCAATTTGCATAGCTCCAGTCTCTCGTCTGAAGGGATCTGGTCATCAAATACCAGATTCATTGACATGGAAAACTTCAAAGAATGACAGGATTGTACCTTCACCCGCCAGCCACTCCCTCACACCACCCATCCCTGCATGCCTGGACAGCATTCTTGCTCATTGTGTTGACATGGCAACAAGCCTTGTTGGCGACCACAGGCATAGTCGTTGTCATGGATCAACATGGATCATTAACTCACTACTACACATGTCATCAGCTAATGGTCACTACTACACATGTCATCAGCTAATGGACCCCTCGTTCGCACAGTGCCACGCCCACTCACTTCATCTAGTCACACCACTCATAATCACCCCACCTCGTTACCATACCACATCTCTATCAATGCACTTGTATTGTACAATATATAAAATATATGTATAAGTTACCCCGTGCCATATGGAGATCAGTATGGGATTTACACCTCCGAGGGTCGAAGAATAAATCACACGTACTAACTGAACGGAGTGGTGCGACCGACTTGTACCATGTCTCTAGGCTATAGGAAATGCATGAAAACTTTGTCTTGATTGGATGGTTCACTTATTTATGAAATTATATTCACTGTGAATAGAGTAAACCTGATTGGATGGTTAGAATGTAAAATGGTTATAACGCTTTATAAACCCACCCCATTAAAAAACAATTATACTGTAAAATAATAATAGTAATGGTTGTCATTACCAAAGTTTTCAAATTTGCCAAGCTAAGCTAGTTAGAGCCATCTGTCCACTCTCTTATAGGCATGACCCACTGACTGAGTCTTCCCTCACACTTGGACCTTCTGGGCACATCAATGAGAACTTGTTGGCAAGCTACAAGCCAGCATCTTTACCAAGTCCTGCCACTGAGCTAGTACTGAACCTGTATCCTGCCACTGTGCCTGTATTCTGCCACTGTGCCTGTATCCTGCCACTGTGCCTGTATCCTGCCACTGTGCCTGGATCCTGCCACTGTGCCTGTATCCTGCCACTGTGCCTGTATCCTGCCACTGTGCCTGTATCCTGCCACTGTGCCTGTATCCTGCCACTGTGCCTGTATCCTGCCACTGAGCCTGTATTCTGCCACTGTGCTGGATCAGACTAGCCACTCATTAACTGCTGCACTGTCTATAAACTGTTTAGTCTCCCTAATGAACTCTGCACTTCAAACACAAACTATACTGAAATGGCGATTTACTAATTTTGTCATTTATTCAGACTAGTCTACCAACAATAACAACATTTAAAAACATACTCTTATGTATGTATACAGACTTCCTAAGAAAAAAAAAATACTACAAAGGATAGACTGTTTTGTTTTCAATTTGGCTAACTGACTAAATTTCTTCATCTCAGATTCTAAAACAAACAAACAAAAATAAACAAACAACTTATAGCTACCTCAGGAGTCACAGCAACCTCCCAACAGCAACACTCAATTCCTCCCCGCCCCCAGGAAGCTATTACTACTGTCTAACCACAACACCTCAACAGACCACCCGCCATCCTCTCCTGCACCTGACCTCACATCACCACATCTTCCCACATCCACCTCTCAAATGCCAACTAATCCAGTGAAGACATACTTCCTGCTGGCCCAGATGTTGGGCATTTCCCTAGCAACGCTGCCCACAGAATGGCATTCTGTCAGGACGGAAGAACCAGATCACACAGAATTCAGGCTTTATTACAAACACTATCATTTGCATGTACATACATGTAGGTATACATACATGTATGTATATGAAGCACAGGTACAGTATGATATTATAATGACTTGTCACCCAATTAACAGCTCAATTGTTGCCTGAATTGTTGACAGGTTTTACAGAGTAGGTATCTTCAATGAGCTTTAATAAGTATATATTCATGAATTGCCAGCAGCTGGACTATGAATTTCAGTTGCTTCTGCTGACCTTTCCCCAGTCCTGCCTAACAAACACATTGTAGGGCTTAATGAAAGCTTTGAACTCTGTCCTACCGACAGCACCCCCCCCCCTCCCCCCTCCCATAACTGATTAGTACTGGAGTATTATCCTTAATAACTTTTAAAGAAACAATAAAAAGTAATTTTCAACAACAACAACAAACCAACAAGTCATTGTCCCTGCTCACACCTTCCCCTTCATAATGACATATGTATAGCAACCAAAGAATCAAGTACAGAATACATACATTACGTGTTTAGCCTTACAAATTGGATGGGTCAATTAGCCTCTATCACAGGAGTACCCCACACAATCGCCACCAGCAGCTGTATAAGGAATGCCAAGCATTCTACCATGCCTCCTGGCTCCACCACATGTATACCGGTAGATTAGCCACACACACACACACACACACACACACACACACACACACACACACACACACACACACACACACACACACACACACACACACACACACACACACACACACACAGAGGGTCATCTCCATGACTCACGGATCCCCACTTTTACTTCAGCCCTCCTGGTAATAGTCCAACAAGGATTGACGAAAGATAGAAAGTTCAGAGGTACAACAGAAAAAGTTTCAGTTGGATCAGAGTAATATAGATAAATTTGATCTGCCACATTATACATACTTATGAGCATGCTCACACATACTGCTTGCCGGAACTAAGGAATACAGTTTCAATAGCACCAGTTTAATTTTTACGAATTAAAATACGCACACACGCACATCAAGGCTGCGGCGCGTTATCAATACTCCTCCATTGAACGTCACCCGTACTCACCAACACTGTGCCAACATCTATTTGTTACCCACTCTATGAAAGGCAATGGAGAAAATTCAACGAAACTATGTTTACAAAAGTTCAAATTAAACTCTGTACTCCCGTATTTTCACACCTTTAGCTTGGGACATACGAAGGGCATGGATTTACAGCATCTGAACCTGAGGCTCATTGTCTGTCTACAGCTATAGTGAGTCTCTCTCTGTCAGTGCGGGAAGTGGATGATACTGGCATAATAGATGAAAGGACATGTGCTTATAGACATTGTTCCTTTGGGAATCGACATGCAGACAGTGTTGGTAAAAACAAAGTGTGAAATATTATACTACCTTTCCTCCCATACTAAATAACAACATTGCTAGTAGGTGGAGGGTGGGCAGAGATTACAGAGAGGGTGGGCGGAGATTACAGAGAGGGTGGGCGGAGATTACAGAGAGGCTGGTTAAGTAGTTACTGAGAGTATGATAAATAACAAAATTAAAATAATTGAGACACTTTTCTTCCGTAATTTAATCTCAAGATTGTATAGCTAACAAATGATTCACCACTAGCTTCCAGAAACATTAAAAAAATAATAAACAACAACAAAATAGAGATAACAAAAAAAATTTTTGAGGTAGCCTTTAAAATTAGTGGTAACTACCAGATGCTTTAAATGAGGTAATTACAAATTTTCCTGTTTATTCACCTATTAATTGTTATCATGAATGGACTCCAGCAGAAACACACAGTACACATGCTTCATGAACTACATCATTAATATCTGAAGTGCTAATCAAATTTAACTGATGTCATCTACTGTCCAGCCAACCACACATTGCCATAGATCCTGGAGTATTCACTGAGTAGTGAAACCATTTCCAACCTTCATTGAATCTCTCTGTGTGTACAGTGTATATACATAGTAAATTAAGATAGGGTCCACTGATAAATGACCACTATCTCACGCCCACACATTCTCACAGACCTACTGCCTCCACTAAACCTACTCATTCACACTACTCCAGACTAAACCAACTGAAGTTGATATGCCATATATGGGCATCAATGGTTAGTCTAATGGCCAATACTTCCCTCCCCATCTCATGTCTCTTTACAAGCCTCAACAACAACCATAACAATTATGGTGTGCTTTAATTGAACACCACTGCAGCAGAGAGTGGGTGTGTCAGCTACTTGGAAGGTCTACACAATAAAAGACAGGGGACTAGAAGCAATTTCAACCAATTAAGTTAGTCCTTGGGATTCTGCTTCAGGGTCTGATGCCTAATGCTTAAAGTTTTCTTTTTATCAAGATACAACTTCAGCTTGGTCTTCACTGAAACTATGGGTGAACAAAAACCATGACAACGGGAGCCCGTGAGTGTGTCACACTTTGGAAAACAGTTGCTAATGAGACTCCAATATGATAGAAGTTAGGTCATGTACAGTAACATATATTCACCCAACATCTTCCCAGATGTGGAAAGGTCACTGCAATACATGACAAAAGGTCAATAATAATGAGGATTAAAACTACACAGTGACTTTAAAAATCATTTTTACTACTAGTAATAATTAAAATTGAATGCACACACATACACAACACCACTGTATACACACATGTGGCTATTGCATGTAACAAAGGTTTGTATAAACACTTGATGGATGTGACAATACAATACATTGAGTCACTGTTTAACTCGCACATTATTCCCAGCTGTACTACACGCCACTCACAGCTACATCGCCCAGCTACATCGCCTCGTTAGCAAGTCGGGGCGGGACAGTTCTACACTAGTGTTAATGAGGTATCCCGGGCTCTAATTGGAACAGATGAATGACTACAGCCGCCATGGCATTTCCCTCCGCCAAGTCATATATTTAAACACTAATTTTAACAGAAAACATGAAAATGGAGGTTAAATGGCTGTAAGGTAACATCAATAAAAACAAATTTGCTCAGAAGATGAGGAGGCTAGAGAGCAGTCAATCTGCTTCAACTGGATTATAATAAATCAGCTGGAGTAGTCATGACAAAACATGAAATATAGGTAATACATATTTATATGGGACCACGTACAGGGACTTCAGGTGGAACACAAATGCCGGGAAAAGATCGTCATACTTATTAAAGCATGTATTAAAGAAGCCTGTGGACTGAAATGGTTAGGCTGCGTACGTATGTCACCAACTGTTGAAGCTACTACTACAAAACTTTGAGAACTCAATATCTGGATGACGATGAAGGTGCAAGTGTGAAAAAAATAATAATAATTGGCGAGCGAGCGTAGCGAGCGAGACACTTACAGGGGTAACACAATCGAAAATCGGGGATGTTAGTTTATTTATTTATTTATTTATTTATTTGTATATATGTATGGACGTACGTAAGGCATTTTTGTACTTTGACCCTCGCGTTTTTGTGTTAGTTCGGTTGCCGACCCCGTCCAAAATTGCACTAAACAGAATCCTCTGGTTTATCGATCAGTACCCGTATCACCCTAGAAATTGAATTGTTTACCTTTTTGAATTCTTTTGCGGGTGCAGTTAAAACTTGAAAACTTAAGGGACTTCCATTTCTATTCGAGTTAGTGGCGATGGTAAGTCAATGCGCTCTTTGTCATGGTTATAAGCCGTGCGCAACAGTATTTATTTGAAAATATATTGTCCACTAGACTACTGCGAAGGTAAGTCTGTGTAGGTGCATGTCCAGTTGTGTCAAAGCATTGTGTGTTACAACCACTACTTAGCTAAAGAATATCACAAAGAAAACTTTTAAATAACGTGTATTGTTTTGTTGTTGTTGTTTTTTCCTTCAATTCAAGCAGTTGCAGAGTGTTAGTTGTTACTATGGCACTGAAATCCCTTTACCCTGTATGCTAAATAAACAAACTGGACCTTATTTTCAGTAGCTTTAGTGTTAGAAGTCAAAATCATTCATATAAAAATATTATAGTCTTTAGGCTCGCTCGCCATTTGTGCTCAAGCACATCACTAGTAATAATAAAATGATGGGGCACACATTGTGCCTGATTTTCCAGTTACATATGCTATCACCAATCAAACAGATGATCACACACACACACATGCGCACACACACACACACACACTCACATTTCCAAGAACTCAGTGTTTTTCATACTAACTACATGTCCCAAATCTTTGGACTGCAAAACACCAATCCCTATCATATGTACAAAACTTAATAAAGATTACCAAATTCAAGGACAATTAGTATCTAGCTCTACTGCACGGCCCACCACTGTACTGCACAGCGACAGTACCTGGGCCAAGTTGAAACTGAAAAATGCTATGTTTACTATTACCAACAAAACAAAACAAAACAACACTTATTAAACTAGAAATCATTGAACTGCTCAAAATTTAACCAGGAAGTCTCACAAGAAATTATTATCAAATGAAATTTGAAACAAGAGACTATAGAAATATAAAAAGCATTTTAATTCACATGGTCGCTAAAACACAGCTCTTAACACTTTCTTTACCTAAAATATTTTCCTGAAACAAAAACAAACTCTGGCAAACTAACCTGTAAGTATATACAATCCAATTAACACATCTGACAGCCAAAATAACAACTTCTCTACTTAATAGTAATGAATAAATTACCTAATTATGATGATGATATAATAATTAATAGTAATAATTCTACCCATAACCACATGTACCCTTGCACTCACACTACACACACACACACACACACACACACACACACACACACACACACACACACACACACACACACACACACACACACACATGTAGCCCAGGTCAGGTATGTAATTGATCAGATCACTTTCACATGCATATTTAAATAACGAGGTTATGAACCCACACAAACACTGAGTCTATATTCCCCTCCTTTCCCCATTCCTGTTCTACAACACCCCCCATTACCTGGCTTCACCAGGCCCCCCACATTTCATCATACACCTTTAGCAGCAGGTATCTGTTGGGACAAATCTACAATTTAATGCATCCAGGAAAGGACAAGTGAATTAATTCAATTATGACTGAAAGATTTAAATAGCCAACATAAGCAATAAGGTGTGAGTGTGTGTGTGTATGTATGTATGTGTGTGTGTATGTATGTATGTGTGTATGTATGTGTGTGTACCATCAGCATCCTTTCAGTACAACCGCCAACTCTGAAAAAAAAAAGCAAAAAAAAAAAAGCTCTTCCCTGTAAAATACAACCTTCTCCTCTTTCAAGATCTTGAATTCAAACAGGACCACGCCCCTGACGTGCTGTTGCTAGGACTATAACTGGAGTAAAGCAGGACATCACAATGAATCTTAGAAGACACGAGACAGTCTTGCATGTAGCAGCAAAAGTGGAGAAATCCTACAAAGTAAACAGTCTCCTCCATACAGCTTCATTTCCTTTGACAGATCTTGTACAAGTACAAGATAACGAGGAAGACAGAGCAAAGTGCTTCTCTAAAGGCGGACTAAAGTACAGTACACCTCAAAAGGTGGATTGAAAGGCCAAAGAGGGAGCAAAGAAGGAGATATATTTATTTTTTCCTTTTCTGTAGCCACAAATCATAAATACTGCATCTGATAAATTAGATGGATTTCAGTGGGATAAGTTTAAGATGTAATTTCTTTCTCAGCCTTCTTTTAACCATTAGATGTATTCTCTCTCTTTCACGATTTCACAAACATCATGGATTACAAGAACGACAGATTGAGTTAGAGTACATATTCCATTGCATGATCTTACATGCTCATGGCACAAATACTTGCACACACACACACACACACACACACACACACACACACACACACTGCTGGTGCTGCTTTCCCATGACCTGTCTACTAATTGGTTCTTTCTTGTATAAACAGTACAGCTTGCATAAGATCCTAAAATTAGCTGTATCATAAACTAACCTCAGACCTTGCCACACCCACCACAACTACTCTTACAGGAATAAAATTAGGTCAGGGATCAACTAAATTAGCATATTCCCTACCTCTCCCCCCCCAAAAAAAAAAAAAAAAGAAGAGAAAAAAATAAATAAATAAATAAATAAAGAAAGAAAGAAAGAAAAGAAAAAAAATAAAGAAAAAAAGAAAAAAAAAGTCTGATAGTGTGACAAATTAGACCTAATCCACTTCCTTAATCTGTGTTAATTAATGCTGTAACCATGTTCAAAAGCAAGTTACCAGAATGGTGATTTCAAATAAATGAACTCACGCCTGCAGTCAGCCAGAGTACAAAGGTCAATCCTGGTCTAGCCCATACTTCCTCCCAGAGCAGTCAGTGAAGCATATGAATATGCTAATGTATGTACGTGTGTTAGTGTGTTAGTCTAGTATCCAGCCTCCTGCCACAACTTGTGCCAACTTGCACTAATTAAGCAGTACGCCATGGCAACCACATATATAGGAGGGATCACCTGCCAATCCCTTAATTACCCGCTAAATGGTCTAAGCTTCTAAGCTAAATGATCTAAACGAGGTTAAGGCAGCTGCAATGCTGACTATACAACTCTGAGATAAGGTCAGGCGAGATGAAAGCCCACGGACAGTGGAGTGAAAAGCAAATACAATATATGACTTCTCTGGTTCCTGTACAGTCCAACTCACTCCTATACATCTGGCACATAGACTCTAAACAACAGCTCTCTGTGTATGTAGCTCCAGTAGTTTTACCTCGTCTGAATTCTTAACAGATTATACTCCAACACTTATGTTAATCACTCTCACCTAAACTCTTTCAATAGTGTGAAAACAAAAAAAAAACTAAATATAGGTAAAGAATACATGTAAAACAATATTCCTCATTGCTTGATGATTTCCTTAAAGCACAGCAGGGTTCCTCCTACTTCAATTGAATGTAAAAACTGAGTCTAGTAAGGCATGGAATGCATTATTACTAATGTGCTAGTCCCCCTATTAATTAAACTAATTAAATGGGAATCTCGGGCGCTCAGAATTTACAGCCAAAAAAGAAACATGATATCAAAACTGAATACCTTTTCGTAAGAACTTGAAGGCTACAGGTACAGCCCCACTGTGGTTATCCACTCTCCAGCAAAACCCTCCGAAAACCTGGTCAGACAGGAACTTATAAGCAGCTGGTCAAAACAAGGAAGCCTAAATTCAAGAGGGAACACTTCCTCCATCTTAGAATCTCACACCTACAGTACCCTACACTTAATTTAAAACCTGTATTTTCCCCATGGGTCTACGAATGAAGTGTACCTGCATACATACATAAGTATAATGTTTAGACCCAGTGAGTAGGAAGCCAGGCAATCTCAAGTCTGCAGTCTGTCTTAGAGAGGCACGTCTCTCCATGTATCAGAAGATATATACGTACAAGTCACTGCCACAGGAAGATACCATTACAACTATTGTGGGCATGGGAAGATGCTGGAATGCTGGCCAGCTAACCACTACTTCATCCAATAATGACTAAGGCATAGGAAACAAGACAAATACTATCTGAAAATGGAGGGGAGGGGTGGGTGGATAAGTGGGCGGGGCAGAATAGGGTAGGAAGGAATGTACATGTGCACATGGATAAGTGGGCGGGGCAGAATAGGGTAGGAAGGAATGTACATGTGCACACACACACACACACACACACACTAGGTTACTCCAAATTAAATGGTTCAATAAATAAAACATCTATGCAATCAGACATAATCCTGCCCATGACAAAAACACATTGAGTCCAAGAGGAGGAATTGACTAACCAAACACTGTGCTTCATAATATTGCTAAACTTTAAAACAAATAAAATAAAAAATGAAACTTTACTAAGTACATAAGTAACCATTGTAAAAGTCCCCAAGTATAGCAGTGCCCTGAATAACTGGACCATACACCTGACACTGGCACACAGTGGTTAACTGGCTGAGGTATGTCCTCCGCTCAAAGTAACCATGAACTGACAAAAATGTCAATTATTACAGGAGCAGGAGCTGCCACTCCCATTTGAACTGATTCTCCAGTCAATATTCTGACACTTCCAAATACGCCAATACAACTGCAGATTGAACTTCCTATACAGGAATAATTGAACACATGTGCCTATGCATTTCATTTGGGTACTGTACATTTCCTTAATTACATCATCATACATAATATATCTTAAATGCTCCCTTATGGTCACATACATGCACTGAAATGTAAGTACATGTATTTGCAATGTTTACTCAGCACTGATATCAGCCTTGTTGTGTGGGTGAGCCACACATCCTGACCTACAGAGGAAGAATAGATGCCAGCAAGCCTGCTAACAGTGGTCTTCCTCTGGGAAAGGAAGACTGGCACCATAACATCATTAGCAAGTATTTGTATTAGACAGAAGGAAAAGGAAGAAAAAAAAAAAAAGAAAAAAAAAAAGAAGAAAAGAAGAAAAAAAAGAAAAAAAAAAAGGCAAGGAACCGATAGATATGCCCAATCCTGAGGTGATAGAATGAAGAAAGTATCACATTAGTGGTAACACCGCATAATTGATGAGGCAGCAGATTATTCTGTATAGTTAGACTAACAACCTTGTTCACACACGCACCCGTACGTGCACACACACACACACACATACACACACACACAGAGTACATTTGACTGCTCATGTGGAACGTATCACACTCTCTCTGCCCAGTGTCCATCTAGAAACCAACAGGTCGTGTCCATAACACCATAGCCGTTACACCATCATGAATATCACAAAGAACGAGTGGGAGTGGCCACTGTCACACTTCCCTCCACCCCCCCCCCTCCCAACAATGTAGATCATCATAAGTCCATGTGGTCACAAGAATGCAATTATAATATACGCCTATCAGCAGAATACTAGAAGTCGAGTACTAGAAGTTGGAATTACTATCAGACAGTAGTCCGTGCGTATCTTTAATGAATATAAACTTTGTCAAGGCAGTGAAGTCCCAATAAAGACCATTAACAAATAAATATTTAGACATGCTCGCAAGATGAAAGAATATTTGGTCAACAAAAGAAGAAGAAAATTGGACATTTTATATGTTGGATCTCTTTACACTCAAGAGTGCATGCTATTCAATCAAAGCAGGACAGTGAAAGCCAACTCCAGTGGCTTGTGACATTCTGTTTGCCCAATAGCATAAATTACCCCTATTGTGAAATCTTGGCTCCCTCTCCCTGCCACACACGTGCTTAAAGAAACTTGGAACCAAGAAGAAGAAGAAAAAAAAAAAAGCCCGGTTGTCAAATGGTTATGTAAATTAGTGAGATATGTATTTCACTAAATTGAGTGACGACTGGTTTTGATTGGTTGAATGCACAATAATAATGCAACGACGCTTACTATGAATTTCAAATTAGTGGGGAGAGTTTGTGATATTGTATATCAATACAGTACTTGAAGGCACATGAGCAAAGTGAAACAATCTCGAGCCATAACTCTCAACAACGTGCACAAACATGAGCGCACACACACGCAAACAACACAGCTAATCAAGTTAAATCTGCGCCAGCTAATGAAAATAACAACCTGGAAGAAAACAAAACAGTTTTTAATTCCGAATAATTGAGTTAGCGTTAATTTACCTTGCATCTTAGGCCGGATGCTCGAGTGTTTTTTTTTTTTGCTCTGTCAGTTTGCTTTTCGCTTCGTTGTCCAAACCATCGCCACGGGAACTCAGTTATGCAGTCAACGGAGCGTCTAACAGCCCGTGCAAGGCAAAGAGATTAATGCCAACACATTGCGATTAATATACGCAATTATATCACTAGTGTGCGATGCTTAATGATCCTTACCAGGAAGATGAGGGGGAGGGGAAGAGAGAGAGGTATGGGGAGTGAGGTTAGGCAAGCTTCACACATGCACACACATACACCAATTCTCAGCAGGCTCTATTTGCAAATTTCCAGCTATTATGTGCATATGTGTGTGTGCAATTTATTCATGCTTTCAGTGACTTTCACTCATTAATGACCTCTGAACTGAAACAACCATCATATAGACAGCTGACGGAATTAGCAAAACATGGCGTGAGACTTTCAGACACACGCCACATGTGTGTCTCCTAGCAACACATACATGTACTTCAAGGTGAAAATAAAATTCCCAAGGAAGATAGCAGACTTCCACAAATGCACCTTATCCGATCATTAACTAGATATATAAACTAAATCGGAAATATAATATAAATATTACTATAATATAAATGGAAGAGAAAGTAATATCTGTAGTTGTGCAATGAATTACTATGTGTAGCAGAGGAATTGGCTGATAGATTAAGATACTGAAATGATAACTGTAATGTACCGGACATGCAAAGTTGAGTAGTGGGACATTAATAAAGAAATCTTGCCCCAACCTTTCCTTTTAGATGGCTGCTCCAATAAGAAATACACACACAAAAAAAAAAGATGTGAGAGTGAGAGAGAGAGAGCATCATCAGGAGGTCAAGGAGGATCAGGTATCAACATAGCCAAGGTGGCAAACACAAATGATGCAATTGCAATAAAATTGTGACAATCTAAACGAAATTAAAATGACCTAATGTCTGCAAATATTAACTAGACCATCAAATTGATGATACCAATATCCATTGCGCTTGCGCTATTTCTTTTTGTGTTCAATACCAACTAAACTAAATAGTTTTACATTCAAAATCACACATTCTCAAGACTAACAAATACCACCCACAATACTACATATAACAACACGCAAGCACAAACACACACACGCATGCCTATATACACACACACACATGCATGCCTATACGCACACACACACATACAACCCCCCATAGTAACTCACCCTGATCCAAGAAATAATTCCGATAGTACGAAGCACCATGGTCAATGAACTCAAACGGGTAGCTAAGTCCCGTCTTCGGGAGAAGTATCCTGCTCACTTGCTTGTTCATGGGTCTGGCATGCAGTAACATCTTGGGCGGCAACTCTCCGTCCAATATCATCCTCTCCCTCGACCCAACCCGGCGCTGCTTGTCAACGCTAAGGCAATCCCGAAGAAGACGTATAGGGTTACCTGAAGCAAGCCAGTCTGAATCTCCACCCACTTCGTTGGTGAAGGCTGGACACGCGGATACGAGAGAGTTTGACACTCCACTGTCTGAGACAGGACTACCATCTTCATGAGCTGCTGAAGCTCCTGTGGGTTTCTTCACATTGTGCTGGAAGCCATCATTCACTGAAGAAGACAGAGACTCCATTACTGAAGACTGGATATCAAAGTGCCCAAAGTTTCTCAGTCTCTTCCACAATGCAGAGTTCATGTTGGAAGAAGCTACAGACCTGGACCGCCCCATGACTGGAGAATGGCTCTGTCCTTCTTGTAATTTTTTAGTTCCTCTGAAAGAACTGTTCCTGCCTATTTCTTTCTTCTGCTTACTACCTCTCCTACCGCTGGACGTAGGACCCAACAGCCCAGAACCTCCCGCGGTCGGTATGGCAACGGAATCCGTTTGCTCGAACATTTTTTTTCTCTCCTGTACCGGTACTGCAGAATTGAGAGCAGCCCGGCTCTTCGCTGAGCGGTGATGAAGTGGTGACGGTGACCTCAACCTATCTCCTCCAGATTTGACACGGCGCACTTCCGGAGCCGTTTTGTATTCGGATATCCTTCCAAAACTCATTTCCTTTCTTCACTCCTGTCTGTCGGTCTCGGGCCTTTACCTCACCGGTCACTTAGCGGACTACAGTTGCCACAACAATACATGAAGAGTACAAACGCAACGTCACGCCAGTCCCGTCGTGCGACATTGTTACGGTGCAAAATATCAGTGACAACAAGCATAACAGTAAGACACCTGACCCCTTGTACCTTATGGTTATTAGCAAAAACTAGTTGACATAACGCCTCGCACTAACAAATCTACCTTCCGCAGCTACTTCACCACTAAAGCTACAAGTTAATCTAGCCTAACTTACCGTACGGTTGACGCCTCTTCTAACTTATCTTTAATGCTTGCAGCGTCGGCCTGCCCTGGACTAATTATGACTGAGTTATGAAGGTATGCGGTTTATAGCCTGGCTGTGCTTGCCTATGTTTAGCATTACTACAGACATGCTAAGCTTGCTTTTTGGACTTTCCCATTCCTGGATTAGCCCCACCCTGAATTCCTGCAAAGCAACATCCCGCCACGTTAACGATCTTTACCGCATCCGATCAACATTTGTGGCAAAGAGCTGCTGGCAATCTGCACCAGATTGCTTCTACATGCTGGTTTCTGTAGTAAACCTTTATTCTCCTGAGTCCTGCATCCTATCCAGAAAGTGTATACTGGTAAATATCAGAGAGCAATTCTTATCTTTTGGTATAATAGGCGTGGAGACACTAACGATACTTTACCTACATTTTATATAATTTTGCACTGCCAGCTGGCTTGCACAAACAGTAAAATTTACGTCATCATTTTAAACTAACAAGATAGCAGCCATAATTTCTTCTCATAACTAACAGGATTAGAATTCGAAATACAATCAAATACAGTAGCTAATAATGGTAGCTATTATTAATTATTAAGAAAAAGTGGTTCATCACTTCGAGCAAATACAAACTCCATAGGACCCAATGTCTCAGATATTGATGCTTGTGAGGCTTCACACTGCCTTTGAAATCCGCATAAAATTGTGCAGTGAGCATGTTTGCGTTATTACCTATAACTGGAAACAGAGTAGCCACCACAGTCTTTGCCCGGGCTATCTTGAATGCTTCAACTAAGCTGTTTATAGATTTACCAGACGCTACAAATCTCTCTGCAGAACTGCATGTGGATAAATATACTAATTTCATGCCATGTAAAATTCAATTTCTTAGCTTCAAGTGCTGTCAGCACACCTGTTCCAGCTTCTTGATTAATTTTTTTAATGTTACCATAACAATAAGTGTTCACAGCTGTCATAAGAAGACCAAACGTGTACCATGGACAGAATGGGCAAGAGTCAGAGAATATAGCTATGCGATGGAATGAGCGATTCAAGTCTACAAACAGATGATAATTAAATGGCTTCATTGCCAAGAAAAAATGGATAGGCTGACCAGTTTTGCTTGACAAGCTGACTTTCAAGTGGTTCATTTGTATTCACAAGAAGGGAGCAACCCAATGAGTGTATACTAAATGTGGTTCAAGAAATAGTGAAGACGACATCAATGCCACCTGCAGGTTTTCTTAAAAATGATGTGTTTCCTCCACCTTCAATATGCTCTACTTCAAAACCTGGCTAAAAGTAAGTAGATCAGTAACGAGGCCATAATCCACTGACTAAATGTTCTTTCATCTGATGATTGTATCAGCTAGTAACTTGTCATTGACTACAAGAAATGATTTTACATTATTTAGATTAAAAAGTGAAAAATATAATTGGAGCTGTCGAGCAAATATTTCTAAAAGTGCTCTTCTGATCAAATACTTTACGACTGCCTGTTCAAGTTAAAAGACCAGTTGCTTTAGTAACCATGCCAGCATTTATCAGAGCCCAAAATATTGTGAAACACTAGAATGAAATGTCACACACTACAGGTCATGAGCTGTGACTAGCATAATATTGTTCTTAAGAAAAAATAAGTAAAGTCAATTTGGTTAATCATGCAGAGAATTATAACAAGACATTATAGTTATTCAAGCAAATTTGCTGTGTCTATGTGTCTGTGTGTGTGTATGTTACTTACCTACTTGAGTTTGAACTCTTATTTTATTAGTGAGATAACATCCATTGAGGCTGAAAAATTAATTGGACTTTTAATTTACTGGCTAGTGCAGACATGAGAATCTCTTAAGGTTATATTTGGCATGATCATTTTCAGGAATGCTGTAAAAAATCATTTCATAGATTCTATTATACTATGGCTCTCAAAAATGCTAAAGCTTCCTCAATTGAACTTCTGCTCACGAGCACTTTATTGAATACGACATCCTCACAACTGGACTTCTAACATCCTCACAACTGGACTTCTAACATCTTCACAACTGGACTTCTAACATCCTCACAACTGGACTTCTAACATCCTCACAACTGGACTTCTAACATCCTCACAACTGGACTTCTAACATCCTCACTACTGGGCGTCTGACATCCTCACAACTGAACTTCTAACATCCTCACTACTGGGCGTCTGACATCCACATAACTGGACTTCTAACATCCTCACTACTGGGCGTCTGACATCCTCACAACTGGACTTCTAACATCCTCACAACTGGACTTCTAACATCCTCACTACTGGGCGTCTGACATCCTCACAACTGGACTTCTAACATCCTCACAACTGGACTTCTGACATCCTCACAACTGGACTTCTAACATCCTCACAACTGGACTTCTAACATCCTCACTACTGGGCGTCTGACATCCTCACAACTGAACTTGTAACATCCTCACTACTGGACTTCTAACATCCTCACAACTGGACTTCTAACATCCTCACAACTGGACTTCTGACATCCTCACAACTGGACTTCTAACATCCTCACAACTGGACTTCTAACATCCTCACTACTGGGCGTCTGACATCCTCACAACTGAACTTGTAACATCCTCACTACTGGACTTCTAACATCCTCACAACTGGACTTCTAACATCCTCACAACTGGACTTCTAACATCCTCACTACTGGGCGTCTGACATCCTCACAACTGAACTTCTAACATCCTCACTACTGGGCGTCTGACATCCTCACAACTGGACTTCTAACATCCTCACAACTGGACTTCTAACATCCTCACTACTGGGCGTCTGACATCCTCACAACTGAACTTCTAACATCCTCACTACTGGACTTCTAACATCCTCACTACTGAGCGTCTGACATCCTCACAACTGGACTTCTAACATCCTCACAACTGGACTTCTAACATCCTCACAACTGGACTTCTAACATCCTCACTACTGGGCGTCTGACATCCTCACAACTGGACTTCTAACATCCTCACTACTGAGCGTCTGACATCCTCACAACTGGACTTCTAACATCCTCACTACTGGGCATCTGACATCCTCACAACTGGACTTCTAACATCCTCACTACTGGGCGTCGGACATCCTCACAACTGGACTTCTAACATCCTCACTACTGGGCGTCTGACATCCACATAACTAGAAATCTGACATCCTCACAACTAAGTTTCTGACATAGCAGACCTTACAGAACACAAGCAATGAAAAGGGCAACGATTTCAAGAACATAGGCTGCAATGTGAGCTCTGATCTACTAGTTTGCAGGTCTTCAATAGTTCAGCAGACTGAAGCTCTTCTTTTTACAAGCAATGCACCACTCCCACGAACTTTGTAACCTTCCTGGGCCATTTCCATAGCTTTCACACTTTTCTACATTATTCAAGGCTACACATTTCCTGAAGTTACCTAGAGCTGAGTTAGGCTGAAGTTCAGTTGCATCCTGTAATGCCTCCTCACCATGTCGCACTAGCTTCAAGAGCTGGCATTGTTGTATAGCTAGAACGTGTTCAGTAGATAATAATTTCAAACCCTAAGTATAGATTTTAAACTGAGCATTCATAGGCCTTTCTCTGAGAAATCAGAAGGATTATGAAGGCTCAGTTGAAGTCTAGTTAAGCGTCAGAGAAAAGAAGGGCAGAGCCACTGCAGTCTGCCATAGATGATTTCTTTACCTCCAATTTTAAATGGTTTGGTTGATGTATACGAACATACTTTGCCACACCCTCTGCAGCAATGGCTATGTGTAGTTAGGGATGTCCACATTATGCTATTAATTGTGCCTATTATGCTTTTTTGGCATTGGTTCATGTGGGATTGAAGGAGTACGGACGCTCCACCACTGCCACCGAAAGATGATAAACACCAAAGCTCTGGGACGACGACCACTCCTAGAACTCTGATGCTCGCTGCCACCAGAGTTCTTCCCTGTTAACTGCGCCCTCTCCCTAGAGTCTTAATCTAGTTTAGAGTTACGTCAACGTGTGTGGGGAACTGAACTGATGATACGCGCGCGTGTCAGAGGTTATATACCTGGAGACACGCGTGCGCGGGGAAATATGGAAAAGGGTCGACCGCCAAGGGCGGGGCACAACTTAAACTACACGGTGTGATGAATACACTCATAAATACATACACACATAATGATGCAAGATGCTAATAATCTAAACACTTCTTATGACATATGACGATTAATGTTCAGTCTCTATCTTCTCTCTTCTTCTATCTTCTCTCTTCTTCTCTCCTCTCTGATCCACTCCGCCCACATTTCCCCCCACCAAGATTTGGCCCGAAGTCAAATCTGACAAAGCACAATGGGCGGACTCATCATCCGATGAAAGCCACGCCTGTCGGCTCATACCATCGGCGTTCTGATGGAGGCGTCCGGGACGATACTCTAACTCCACTCTAAAACCCTGCAAGGCCAGGGCGAAACGCAACAGTCTCTTATTCAGGTGACCACCCGACATCAGAGCCAAACAAGGCTTGTGATCGGTCACAACACGCACTTCTATACCGTAGATATGAAACTCGAAATGCTTCAAAGAAGCAACAATGGCCAGACACTCGAGTTCTGAGACGGAATAATTCTTCTCGGCCGATCTCAACTGCCGGGAATAGAATCCAACGGGCAGTTCACGTCCGTCCCTGACGACATGGAGACATCCACCCACTCCCGCACCGGAAGCGTCCGAATACAGCACAAACACATCTTCACACGAAGGAACATACAACAAACATGATGAACACAATAACACTTTTAACTCACAGAAAGCTGAGGTCATCTCCTCCGTCCAGACCACCCGAAGAGGAGCCCTCAACGAAGTCGCCGGAGTCAGGAGGCTCGAGCATTCAGCGAACTTAGGAATGAACTGTCGGTAATACGACATTGAGCCCAAAAAGGACCTAAGCTGCTTCTTCGTCACGGGTCGTGCAAACTCGCTAAGGGCAGACACCCTATGGTCAGGGATAGAGAATGAACCCGACCCGATCCTATGACCCAAATACAACAAATGACTACGTCCGAAGCAACATTTCTTCAACTTTATAGACAAACCAGAGGCACCAAGGCACTCGATAACTGATCTGAGATGGGAAAGATGGTCTTCCCAGTTCTTACTAAACACAACTACATCATCCACATAGTTAACGCAACAGTGGGCAACAGTTTTCAACACTGCAACAATAGCAGCCTGAAAAATAGCAGGGGCATTCTTCAGCCCGAAAGGCATACGCCTATACTTGAATTTACCAAAGGGGCAAACAAACGAGGTGAGATCACTGGACTCTTCGTCCATAGCAATCTGGTGAAAACCAGCAGTGAGATCTAAGGTGGACAAACACGAATTAGGCCCAATCTGATCCAGGATCTCTGCTAAAGAAGGCAGCCAATACCTTCTCAGTGATGTGACAGCATTCAGCTGTCGGAAGTCCACGCATATACGAACACTCCCATCTTTCTTCTTGACCGGGACCAAGGGACTAGCCCAGTCAGATGTGGACTCAACTATGATGCCTTTCTCTAACAGGGCATCCAACTCTCTCTTGACAGCATCCCTAATACCAACCGGGATTTGTCTAGGTGGCATATTAACCACAGGTGCACCCTCATTCAACACAATAGTACACTTAAACTCGGCACACAGCCCAGGGGAATCACTAAAATTCTGTTTGAGATCATTAAGAAGAGCATCCAGCACATTCTGTCTGAAACCTGGGCATGGCTCACCATCCAAAGAGGCTTTACTTACTAACAATTCATCGCTAATACCACTATCTTCTGCTACAAGAGTAACAGCGTTCACAGCTAAAGGTCTTGGGGAATACACTTTCAAGTTATCTCTGTGAACAAGTCGAACAGGATGATCGACACCCTTGGAAACTTTGTAAGTGACTCTAGACGATCTGTCAACAATCTTGTAGGGACCATCCCAGGCCACCTGCAAAGCAGCCTTAATACCAGGGACTCTCATCAACACACTTGAACCAACTTCTAAAGGTTTATCTTGCTTGTTGCGATTAAAAACAAGCGCTCTCTTTTTTCCAGCAACTGCCTGATTGGCAGCAGCCAGGTCATGCAACACAGCCAATCTGTCATTCAGTTTCAACAACCATTCATCAACACACATGGGCTCAAAAGAGCGATCCACCCATCCATCATACAGGATATCTAGGGGACCTAACACATCTCTACCATACACTAGACAGTGGGGAGAATAACCCAGATCCCTGTTCGGAACTTGCCGTAAAGCAAACAAAGCAAGGGGCAAAAACTCAACCCACCCAATGCCAGCATCAGCAGCCTTAGACAACATGGGCTTCAGACTGCCATGCATTCTCTCCACCACACCGTTTGATTGCGGCCGGTAAGGGGACGTAGCAACAGTATCAATGCCAAGTGTATCACAAACGCCTGACATGAGTTTGGAGAGAAACACAGTACCTCTATCAGACAACACACGAAGAGGAATTCCAGTTCTACAAATAATCTCTAAGAAACACTGAGCAGCCTCAGAGGCCGACGCAGTTCTCATGGGCACAGCATCAGGCCAACGACTAGCCAAACAGATATAAGTGAATAAGTACTTGGCACCACCTTTACCCTTGGGCAAAGGGCCAACAATGTCCACACACACACTTTCAAACGGGACACAAACAATAGGTCTCTCAACCATCATAGCTTTCTTATTGCCAGCACTATTAACACGCAAGCAAACATCACAAGACTTCACAAATTTCATAATGTCAGAATGAATGCCAGGCCAGGTAAACTTCCTGCCTAACACACTACGCATACCACGTACGCCAACATGAGAAGTTTTGTCATGGGACAACACTAACAACTTATCCCTGAACACTGTGGGGACAACTACACGTTCAACAGGAACGTCATCAACTAAACAGGTATGAAACAATAAACCGTCTCTCATAGAATAGCCATTGAGATTTTTCTTGGCCAATTCAACAAACTTGGACAAAGACTTGTCATTCTCAAGTGCGCTCACAACATCACTAGCGCTACCCGAAGACTCGGGAAAGCTCAACTGTAACACATCACTATCATCAGATTCGGGAACAACAGGCGAAGACGGAGAAGGGGAAGAAGGAACAACCACATGCCCGTCACTAACAGCACTACCGTCTACACTAGCCCCAACCCCATCCACGTCAGAACCCTCAAGAAGCTCAACTTCAGAAGCAACACTACCACTAGACCCATCACCTACAGAAGGGGAATCCACAGACACATCAATAGCAGACAATCTCTCAAATTCATCATCAAAACAATACGAAACGGGAACAGCTTCCTTAGCACTCACTTCAGCCAATGCAGAACTAGCATTGTCATTCACAACAGACATACTTCTAGTCACAACACTGACATCGGCAATCTCTTCCTGAGTAGTGGAAGGAGCTGAGGGTGAAGGCAAAGTCTCAACAGCAACCCCACCAGAGCAGGCATCCACACAAGTAGACGGCTGGGTGCTACGGGTATCACGTAGTTGCCCCGCCGCCTCAACCAAAGCATCAGCCTTGGCAGCGGCACCCAACAAGAGATGCTCAGCTGTCTCTGCCTCCATAGGGATGGAAAACAAAACACGCCCACATAAAGTATCAGGGTGGGCAACAGCCACTAATGACTTAAACTTTTTACCAACAAACTCAAACTCGACAATGGCCGTATCCAAGGTAACAGGACGACCATCCCAACCACGGACTTCAACCGAAGTACCTGTAAGTTGATCATCATAAACAAAACAACCAGGCACTACAGATATCTCGGCACCGGTATCGGGCACTACATCACAATCAAAACCATTCACAGTACCCGGAGAACAACGGCTACCACTTCTCACAGCCACCCAACTAGCATTAAAAGTTCTCTTTCTCACACCATCACTA
>WLWD01000573.1_pt1 | contig 134739 bp, 73 predicted proteins | sample 6712731 | NCBI WGS metagenome assembly WLWD01 (sample SAMN12718690, study PRJNA576275) | sponge metagenome | isolation source: marine sponge | host: Mycale hentscheli | place: New Zealand: South Island, Marlborough, Capsize Point | collected 2014-11-01
CTAGCAGTGGTGAGCTAGCAGGATCTAGCAGTGGTGAGCTAGCAATAGTTTTAATAATGATATTTATTCAATCAGCTCAATTCAAGATTATTTATAATTCTCTAATAATCAACTAATACACTATTCTACAAAAATTATTAATTATGATTTAGACAATGTATCATATGCTATTGTATTTGGTGACATCGTGGACTGAAAATATAAAAAAGAATTTGTTGTGGCTATAAAAAGTATTATGTTGACCATAAAATGTGTTTATGAAAAATTCAAGTGCAGTACTTAGTTTGTATTGCAGATGCAATGTTAGGATAACCTACAATTCGACTCTCTAAAGCCTCAGCTAGAGTACTCCAGTTTGTGTTCTTTCCATTTGTTAACCACTCATTCAACATGTCCAGGCAACTTGGCTCAGCTTTATAGTGACGATGAGTTTCAATAGAGTAGAGTGTAGATAATGTCAGACCCAGTTTGAGGCCGATGTTCTTCCATTGCACTCTGGCTTCATAGAGCTCTTCATAGACTTTGCCAAGGTCTTCTGCAACCAATGCTGAAAATACAACAAGAACAGTTAAAAATATAACATAGATACTTACCACATTTGTTTGTTTACTTATTTATTTATTTATTTATTATTTATTTTTTTAAATATTTTTATTTGTTAGTTTACTAATCTATACCCTGTACCCTCGTAGTACATATCTGCTCCTGGTAGAGAGGAGTGCACTGAGGAGAGGAGTCTCGATGATGTTAGTTTAAAACTGCTTTAAAACCAATTCATTGTTACAATAATACAAGCATCATGTAGACCAATCTTAAAGTATGCCTGTTATCCTACTTAAAATATGCCCTCATTTATTAAAACGTTCAGAAAATGACTCTAATGTAGTAGATCAGTTAAAAATACTCATTTCTTACTTAAAAATATATTCATAAAAAATTATAAACAATTGAGTGGGAGAAACTGTAAATAGTTTACCTTCTGAATCCTTGGTTTGACTCTTATAGGATGCTGTATTGTCTATCTATAATTAGATAAGAATGAAGACATTAAATTGTATATAATAAATACATATTATAATTGACTTACCATTTGGAACCAATTTTTTTGTTTTACATCATTTAGCGGCACATATTTTGTTTTTCTTCGATCTTCCAAGCACTTTATTTTTGTAAATTTCTCATTTTCTAGTGTGCATAGATGAAATGAACTCTCATTGGGCAAGTCATGTACACACTCAAATCCATACTGAACTCTGGCATTGGTATATTTGAGGTTTTTATTAACTTCCATGAGCATATCATATATGGTACTTCTAATGTGAGTACATTGATCAGAAGTGGGCATGGTTGGATCACACTCCCTAAATAGAACAACCTTAATAAAGTAAACACAGTTTATGATAGTTACTGTGTCATAGTCATCCTTCACAAGAAATTCAATCTTGTTTCGACAAGGGTTATCTTCTTTGAGTGTCCATTTAGGATTCTGCTTGCAAATAATTGCTATTATGAGAGATGAAAATACTCCGAGGGGTAAATAGCCACTCTTATATCTGTACATGATCGGTGCTACCTCCACTGAAGATGAAATGGTAGACAGTTCGTATTTTGTAGCACTTCTCAGTATGCTAGGCATGAAGTAAGCGACCTCAGTTCTATCTTCTGTCACAGGAAGTGGAGCTATAATATTGTGATGTTGAAATAGTATAATAAGCTTTTTAATGGGTATTAAATCTCCTGTATTGCAATGAGAAGCTTTTTCCAAATCTAGTTGTGTAAACTGAGCTTTTGACTTAAACTTTTCAGCAGCTGCTTTTCCTACATTGCTAAATACAAATGTTTTCTTTACTAGCTGAGTTGCAGCCTCAAACAATAGCTATAGCACATACACATTACAAACTTAATAAGACAATGAAACACAATAACTGACTAACCTTAGTATCACAAATAATGATGTCTTCGAATCCTTGTACTTCGGAATAATATAACAGTGAACCTACTCGATAGTGGAGAAACCACAAAACTTTAGGCAAATCTTCATGGCTAATTTCGAGATCTTTAGCAATGTCTCTACACTCATCTAGGGTCATAATTTGTTTGTCTTTGGATCGCATTATGATGTTAAACAGTAACCACGTACAAGGAATATGAACTTTACCAAAATTTTTCTTTATACAATTTTCGAAAGTCTGTCTGGCTTCATCAATCTCTTCTTTAGTACCGCTCATATTGTTTATTGGTAATGTAATTTGTTCTTCAGTTGCATACTCAATGATTCCTTTGTCATAAAAGTCAGTACATTCCATTGTTTTTTTCAACACTTCATCTCTTTCTGTAAATTCTTCTGTAGATATCAAATCTCTAAATGTACCCACAAACATAGCCTTAGAAGAACATGGTATACAGTTTTCTGCCTCATTTAGTTCTGTTATTGTTGAAGAATGATCTCGTTCAGCAGGAACATCTAAACAAGCTATGCTAGCTAGTGTTTGGAATGTTATTTCCTCTAAAGTTACAATAGAGTCTTCCTTGTCTGTACAGACTCCTTCTTCATCAGTAGCGTACATTTTGTAAACTTGATCAAAAGAATCAGTAAGTCGACTAAATATGAGATTTAGTGAAGGCCCCATAAGAAATCGAGACATAAGATCTAAAAACTCAGTCTGTCCTCCGTGGTCAGTTGTAATCAAATATATGACATCTTCAAGTAAACATTGCACTCTCTCATAATCTTTATTAGCCATTGCTTCTCCATATGTGGGATATATTTGAGCAATATTAATAGGTAGAAAATTGCTTTTACTAGCTTCATGTGTTTGAATGAGTGCAGGTAGACTGTCTGACTCATTTGAGGATGATTTTTCTTTCACAGTGATTTTAGGTGAAGAATTAGATTTCCCGTCTTCTGAAAATTGTGTGCTTGTATCTAATTCTTTAGCAGTAAATTGCGAATTTTGCACTCGTGGAGTGACTGACACATCTGTGAACATATGTATAGTTATAATTATAATTGAATGCTTTGTACAAGCTGTTACATAGTAAATGAAAAACGATGGTAATATATTTCTATAGTTGCATATAAGAGGCAAGAATAATGTGTTGATATTGAAATTACATTTCTGACCTTACCATTTATAGATTGGTAAATGATGCCATTGAGAAAAGTAGTTTCCCCTACTAGATTCTTCTCATTCCATTGTCCTTTATTCACAAATCCAACTGATTTTTTAATGCTCTGAATGAAGAGTTGTTTTCTGTCTGCTACTCCAGTACTTGGTAGTTCATGGTCCATATTAGCTTCAATAAAGTTAATAAATTCCCCAAGTAGTCGACGTAGAGTGGAACTTTTTCCTGAACGAGGTAAGCCAACAAAATTTAAGCGTCCTACAAAAATATCTACACAAACTTGACTCTTTATGGCATCTTCACAGGCATTTTCAATTTCTTTTTCTGTAACTACAAGATTACAAATTATAGTATTAATAACATCCTGTACAATATCTATTATGTGCACTATTTTTTTTCTTTTTTTTTTTTCTTTTTGCCTGTGCATACTATCTGCCCTAGGGCACTGCTACTTTTTAGTTTTAGTTTAAAAGAACAGCAAATTTTGTAGTTAATAGTAGGATAATGAGGTTAGTTACAGCTATAATAAGGATGTTCGCTACAGCTACAATGAAATATATTTGTTCATGAGCTTTCCCTGTTCTTGTTGTGATATATTTAGGGATCATATTATTCTCCATTTACTTTTCTCATTCCACAGTTAATATTTTAAGCCAATGATTTAATGTCTCTGGATCTTGATAATCTATAATGTCTATCTGACACTTTTGCTAGGGTGTAGGATGTTGCTTTCTACTCAAGCATAACAACCCATTTAGTATTCTTAGGAATGTTCTTTAGGGACAGTGTTCTTATTTCTTCTAAGCTAAGTCACTTTTGGGGGACCAGCAGCATTGATTTATTTTGCCACCTTTAAAATGACTTAAACTAGAGTCATGTACTTCATTTACTGGTGAAAAATGACCAGAAGCGTCGGCTTACTGAGCAATATCCACAATGTTCTCACTGAAAATGTTGCTTGACACTGCCATCTCTGCGAAAATACTGGTAAACAAAGTTGCGTAAACGCGATCTAAAATGTTAGAGCATGTGCGTAGCTACTGGTATGTTTCATGCATGTAAGTCCAATACCCGTAGACTCCAGGGGTTGAGTGCTCTAAATCTACCAGTAGCTATGCGATTAAGCTCTAACTATTAAATAATATGCTAAATTAAAATCTAATATCCTCAATACAGCGCAAAGATTAACGCTCATAATTGCTACTTATTGTTGCATGTTTTTATTATTCTGTTGTTTGTGTGTAATAATTGCACTGCATAACACATTATAATACATATAAAATTAGCATGTGGTAATTACTAAAGACTTTGAAGTTTTGTTTTTTTGGCAAAATACAACCAAAGAATTAGAAAAGAGGAATAATCAACTAGATATGCATCTGATTCAATTATAACAAATAAAATTTTGTTGATAAATCTCATATAACCTCAACTTTTTAGTACAATACTATAATTAAATGGTCAAGTAAAAAAATGCTACATTTATTTGGCAAAGGCAAATAATAAAAAAACAAGTCAATGAAGGATAATAATTATGGAGCACTTAGCACTTAGCTTATTCTAGCACCAATATTTTTAATATGGTGTGGTAACATTTTTACTGTATTTTAAGTGCTGAAGAAGCAAACCTCAAATAATCCATTGATTAATAAATGGCATCCATGCATCAACCTAGACCCAATTAATTTGTATTTTTAGACACTACATGAACTAATTTGACAGTTCCTTAAAAGTTTAAGTACCATTAATTCATAATATATTCACATAGTATCGCTAGGTATCAATGGTGACTCACTTGCTTCACCAGTTTACCAATAACATCACTCAGAATCAAAAACATTTCATTATGTTTCAAAGATCAAACTGAGGAATAATGTAGAGTTATAAATGTATTATTCTACTTACACCTTTATAATGCCTAATACACTAAATCATGTAAACAAATTGTGATTATAATATTACCTTTTAATAGTTTCTTTCCTATTAGTCTATCTTTATTTCTCAACTCTGAAGAATGTATAATTTCAGATACTTTCCACTTAGTGGAGGAGGTTACTTTTTCTATAATATAAAATGTAATTATGACTTAGTTAAATTTCATTCTATAAATTTAATAAAGAATGTTAGGCATAAACATGAACTAATTATTTATTAGTTATAGCTATCACTTCTCTATAGGGCTATACATTCTATTTCCACATTCCAAAGTAATAAAAAACTCAAATTAACAATGTAAACCCAAAAGAACATTCAAATGATTCATCCAATAATTGAAATCTAAACATTACATGCTAGAATGAAAAGTTATAAAATTCATCACAGTTTAAGCTTCTCATGTTAACAGTAGTAAAAATAATGTATTAGGCTAGAAATTATTCAACTGTGTGGAATAACAAATAAAGTGACACAAGTAAATTATGTGAATTATTATCCCATGCACTGAAATGATTCAGTGAATAAAATAACACACATGCCATCAGACTATGGTATGAAAATATTAATTGAATAATCATGTATTTGTAGCTGACATTTTGTCTGATGATTGACAGTACCTTGCTTGATTTCCATAAAAAGTATAAATAACATGTTTGCTTTATTTACAAGGTTTTGTGAGTGGGAGACATAAACAGTTGTGGTCTTAAATTGTAAAGATATTAATGGATTGCCTTTTCTTGAGAAACTCTTACAGTCAAATATGCTTGAACAAATGTTACTACCCAATTATTTAACATCAGCTATTTTTTCTAAGTTAGTAACATGAACTCATCAAAAATATGTGAAATGTAATGAAATATGAGAATGAAATTGTATATTCTTTATGTAATGATCAAAATATTATTTATTAGTGAAAACAATGGTCTGCTAAAAAAATAAAGGATAAATTACAATGAGACAATGTTTATAAAACAGAACTTCAAATTATATCAATTATACCTCAGCTAAAAAGTAAATTATTTTATAAAAATCAGTAAACTCTCACCAATTCTTATTATTGTAGTGTCTGAGAGGTGACGTTTGTGCTGATCCTTTCCTCCAAATAGCACTACTTCAGTGAGTTCAGAAGAAATAACAAAAGCAGCTGCACAGTGACCATATCTAGGCAGCGGCAATTCGGCTATCTGTAGTGGCAAATATTGAACAATGAACTTGGTTGTTCAGCATAGTTAAAATTGCACTTCAATATTTTACACATGCTGATTAAGATTAATCTTTTGCTAATGAGACATTTAAACATTTACAACCATATGTTAAATAGATAGTGGTCTGAAATAAACAACACATCAAATTTTCCTAACATGTAGGAGTTGATGTAGTTGGAGAGCGAGCGTAGCGAGCGAGACACTTACAGGGGTAACACAATTGAAAATCGGGGATGTTTGTTTATCAGTATGTATGGACATACGTATGTCATTTTGTACTTTGACCCGCACATATTTTTGTGCTCACTCGGCGTTCGACCCCGTCTCAAACTTCACTAAACAGTATCCTCTGATTTAGCGACCATTACCCGTATCACCTTAGAAATTGAATTGTGTGTACCGCTTTGAATTCTTTTGCATGTGCAGTTAAAACTCTAAAACTGATGGGAGTTCCATTTCTATTCAAGTTAGTCACTATTCGTCACAGTTATAAGCCCTACTCAACAGCATTTACTTGAAAATTCATTGTCCACTAGACGAACTACGAAGGTAAGTCTTGCGTAGGTATGTTCAGTTGTGTGAAAGTATTGTGCGTTACAACTACTATTAAGAATATCACAAAGAAAATTTTAAATAACGTGACTTGATTTTGTTGCTTCTTTTTCAATTCAAACAGTTGCAGGGAGCAGTTACTATGGAATTGAAACCCCTTTACCGCATTAACTTAATTTAAAAACTCAACTTTATTTTAGTAGCTTGAGTGTTAGTTGTTAAAATCAATCATTTTTAACAATAGTGTAGTTTAAGGCTCGCTCGCCATTTGTGCTCAAGCACACCACTAGTTATAATTTCTTACTATAAAAATAGATTTAGAGCATTTATTCAAATATTGAATCACAATTGAATTGCAGTCTAATATTACATATCAATTTAATCAATCTTCAATGAAGCTGAAGACGATTTCTATAAAAAATAATTTTCTATATTTTCAAGGTGCAAGTGTTCACTGTGAGAACACTATTCAATGACTGAGTTCAATCCTACATGTGAGCAACTTGTGTGACTCACTCCTCACTTATATATTCATGTACAGTCGAATCTCCGATAGCGGACATCCCGAGAAGCGGATGTACTCTCTGGAATGGACAAAGCGCTAGTCACGGATTGAATATTCTATTCTTACTGTACATTTACAAACTCCCAGGAGCGACCATCTCTCAAATCCGGACAGCGGACAGTACTCTGGGTACCGAAATCGTTCAGCGACTTAAGTTCAGTCTCTATTAACGTACACTAACCACGCCCACTGCAGAATGCAGGTAGTAGTCAGCTCAATAAGATCAGCCACACTTTCAAGACCTTTTTTTACCGAATACCTAAATTGTCAAACCGAACGGTGGTAGTATGGCTTCCCACAAAAAGCGAGTGTATCTTTCCCTGAAGAAGAAGGTGGAATTGATAAAATATTCTCGAAGTAATCCTGGCACTTCTCTAAAATCTCTTGAAATGGTATTTGGATGCGGTAAGACACAGATAAGTAAAATTTTGAAGAACAAAGAGTCTATTTTAGCTGAGACAGGGTATACTCCAACAGTAAGGCTCCTAAATCTAAATATTCTGATGTCAATGATGCTCTCTATGAATGGTTTAAGTTAGCAACATCCCTGTTGGGGGACCACAGCTAATTCAAAAAGGAAAGATGATTGCGGAAGCATTAGGGAAGTACGATTTTAAAATCAGTGGGATGGCTGCAAAAATGGAAGAAAAGGTTTTCCATTAAGTATTTTAAGATTTGTGGTGAATCAGGTGATGGCCAGGGGGTAACTATAGATTCCTGGAAAGAGCGTCTGCCAGAATTGGTCCGGGGCTATTCAAAGAATGATATTTGGAACATGGATGAGACAGGTTTGTTTTTTCGTGCTCTACCTGATCATGGCTTTGCCCAAAAAAGTCGTAGTTGCATGGGAGGAAAGAAATCCAAGCAGAGGGTTACAATTGCTTTTTTTGTGTCTGCTTCAGGACATAAAGAAAAATCTGTTTTCATCTGGAAATCAGAAAATCCGCGGTGCTTGCGTGGCTTTGATAAATCTTCTTTACCTGTCACATACTACACCCAAATAAAGGCCTTGGATGTCTGGAGAAATTCTTACTGATATCCTAACTAAACTTAATCGAAGATTGATCACGTCTAATCGAAATATTCTATTATTGATGGATAATGCTGGTTGCCATCCTCAAGAGTTAGTGTCAAAATTTTCAAATATTAAAATAATCTTTTTCCCACCAAACACAACCTCATGTTTGCAACCTCTGGACCTTGGAATTATTCAGACCTTTAAGGCTTATTATCGTAAACACTTTTTAATTTTTGTTTAATCAAAGATCGACTCGTGTGACTGTGCTACTGATGTGATTAAGTCTGTGAATGTTTTGGTTGCTCTTAGGTGTGTCGCCCTAGCATGGCAAGAAGTGAGCCCAGAAATTATTAACAAGTGTTTCAAAAGGCTGGTGTTCTCAACTATGAGCTTGATGTGGTCACTTTAGGTGCTACAGATGGTAGTGTTGACCCCTTTTCTGATATTGATGAGTTGCAGTGTCTGATCAAGCAAACCGGCTCAGAGAGTGCACTGCACGAGAATTCATTACTGGGGATGATAATCTCCCTATTTGTGCTGACATGGACAATGAGAATTGGGAGGAAACTTTTCTTAAAGAACAAACTGAAAATGAAGTTGAGAGTGCAATGGAGGTAGATGATGAAGAAAATGAATGTGATGAAGCAGCTATAGTGGTTCCAAAATTGAAAACATACAAGGAAATAATAAATGTTTTGGAAGACGTTTCCCAATTTTTGGAGTTTAAAGGCAATACTGGTGAAGCATTGTCTGTTGGTTCTTTTATTGATCGCATTGCTGTGATAGCTACAGTACAGCAAAATAAACTACACTTGATCAATACTTTCATAAATAATATTGTATAGCTAAGAACATGCAGTTGTATCATCCGCAAAAATGTTTTCATTAAACTTTATTTGAATTATAACTTTGCTGATATTTTTCTATTACTCTGTCAATGCTAAAAAGTGGATTATAAAATCAAACTCCCAACAGAGAACAATCTCTGAACAAAGGACAATTGCTGCTGCACGAAAGTGTCCTCTCGTCGGAGACTCGACTGTATAATAATTGCTAACGATTAAAAAAATAATTTATTTGCTGTCACTGGCAGTTAACCATTGTTTGTTTTTGCTGAGATGTTAGAGAGAAACATGTGAATAAAATGAATAAAAGAAGGCGAAGAAAACAATTATTAATTGATTAATTGGCAGAGTAAAAAATTCTCAATATTTGAAAATATATTTAAATATAGAAAATTTGAAGTGTGTTAAAAATGACAATATTCATAGCAGTATCCCTTAACAGAATAAATACACAACTTAGCATTTTGTTGCAATATTGTGGTATAATCTAATGGTTGAAATATCAGAGATTTGAAGTATCACCTCATGAAAATTATGTTTATTCTCGTCCGTGTTACCTCCACTTGAATGCTGTTTAACCTCAAAGAGTAAGCTATTTATGATTGTCAAACTCCTTGCGGTGGTATCTCTAAGGCTACAATGCTAACATTGAAGTAGCTTTCGCAGTTCGAGTTTTAACTTACTTCAAAATAGTGACTGGGTGGTCAATAATTTGAAAATATTGAAATATTTGTATTAGTGTAGTGTAGTAGACCTGACAGCCATTTCAGTATAGTCCAGGCTAGAGCACAAATAACCTTGTTTTAGGATATAAAGTAAGTTTGATTGACTTTTCTAGACCCATTTTCGTGCTGAATTCAGATCTGGTGAGTGCCAGTGATGAAACATTGAGCATTTTGTTTTCAATATAAAAAACTGAAAATTTTATCTCAAATTTATTGGAATTGCTGCTTTAAGTCTACAAACTCCTATATGAAAGTTACTTTTACAGATTTGCATCCCCAAGTGGGGATGCCAACTTGGTTTGCCAAAGTGGTAACTTTGGAAAACTCCGGGAAATAGTGAAATTTTAATTGTTCGCGATGAATATAGGCCTCAGACACTGCGAAAATTGCAAATTAGCTGCCAAAAATATGGTCAACTCTAAGAAATTATATAAATACCTCTAGTATAGAGTTTATGGTTGTTTTAATATTATTGTTTCCAGTTAAGGTCTTGGACATTGCAAAACATCGAGCCTTGAAAATACAATTGTGACAGCTGATTTTGCCCATGATAGAGTTACATAGCTATGACATGGATTTACTGTTTCATAAACTCAGTAGCAAATATGTTGAGGATAATGCTAATACATTACAAATGATGGGACTCACTAAAGGAACTGGTCAAATATTTTAATGGTATGAAACTTTAACATTCTAGAATCAAATGGGAAGGATATGTACAGGAGCACATGCTGGACACATGAGTGAGAAGGCAGGCTGATGCATTTTGGTTGAAGAATATTAGCAAAGAAGCAATAGCCTTTTGCTAGGATTTGAGTGTGTTCTAAAATCTACCACCTACTTGTTGAGTCCTCTTATTATTGCCTCATATCTACAATAATACCATTCTCACAACACGTAGCATAAAGCTATATTTAGTCAATAACCAGATGAAGTACATTCACCATACTAAAAACTGGCAGCTTTAGCAGCTGTCACAACAGCTATCCTGGAACTAGCCAAGACTGTTCCATGAAATTGATAGGACATGTATGATATGTTCTCCACCTCTCTTTATCTGCTCAAAATGTATACTCTTGATTCAGAGGCTAAGGTAGGTCTTATTAGTTGACCATCTTGGGAACTAAAATGCTGTCTCTGTTGACCAATTTGGAGAACCAATGGCAATCAAGATAGGCAAATTGCACTGTCTCCAGAATTGTTAAACTCTGAAAGATTTATAAATTCCAAAAGCTCTGTAGTTAATTATTAAAAATATATAACTATTATTACACATTTTATTTTCTTGCATGAGAACTTCACTCATTACATGTCAAAAAATGTTTGGACATTAGTAATACAAATGTTTCCAAAAGTACACACCCCCAAAAACGTACATCCTGTTAAGTTCCAATACATTACAATGTCAATCTTACTATCTTATAGAGGTTTTCTCTTGTTGTACTCAATACAGAACGAAACATTTTGAATGCAAAGTTTTTTCGTAGTTTTGTAAACTCAGCTAGTCACTTGTTTCTACCTTGCGCTTCTAAAGTATCACTCAATATGATTTTCAAGCAATAATGTACTAGCTAATACATACTTGTGAAGTGCAATTCACCATTTGGTAGCTATAGAAGCTTACTTGCAGCATAAAAACTCTAGATTCTTGTTCTGGCTAAGTTTTGCTGGTTATTTTCTGTTCTCCCTTGCACATAAGACTTTATTGTTACCTGAACATCTAACTTTCAAGATAAAGTTGAGCATAGCTATAAATTACAAACTTTTTGTTTCTTGAAGGAAGTAGCATGTTAAACTAGACTATACTATCAGTTTGAGCATAAGCAAGCACGCAGCACAAACAAAGTGACGGAAATTACCATATAAGGAAATAATGCTTGCCGCTACACTATAGAAACCTAACAATTATAAGCTTGAAGAGACAGATATTAAAATATGATGGTTGAGGTTGAGCAGCATAGGATATGTATTCTTCAAACGATAAAGAATCAGACAAGATTGTTTTGCTTTAGATAACTCTAATGTTGACTGTTGTTGACATTTTCTCATTCGTTACTTCTATAGCTCTTTAACATTATCTGATATGTATCCTCACAAGTATTCATGCAGTGCTCTCTTATTTTCATCAACGTTTTTAGGCTACATTAGGCAGGTTTTGAATGTAGAAGCAAGACCCACTGATAGTAAATTTTTATTTCAGTATAATGTTATAGAGTATTTATAATGCTACAGAAGGATCACAGCTATCTGTGTGGGAAACACAGCCATTATTCTAAAGCCATTTTAGGAGATCTCAAGAAACACTTTTACCACGAGCTTCCGGCAAGTTTCTCAGACAACAGATTTATATTGTTAGAAAGAAGAAGAGCTACTCTATCCAGACAGTGTAAATATAAAACCTCAAAGTGCTCAGAATTTAACCTACACCTTGCAAAAGATAAAGAAAAATTGTTGTTAAATATTGTACATGGAATGTACTCATGTAGTACTTCATATATGTGCATTAAATGTATTGTTTTTGAACTGCTGGATTGTGGACTGAACAAACTAATTTGATTTCATGCATGAAATTGTGTAATAATTATAAAGAGATTAGACAAACTGCTTAATATGCTTAATTAGATCTATGAAAAGTATAACTTAACTTAAACTATTAATTAGTTCTAGAAATAGAATTGACTGAAATACTCAAAGTTCTTTACAGGTGAACTTTTAGCCACCAATTATCACGGAATTGTACATGATCCAATAATAATAATAATTAGGAACTACTAAAGTAATTTTTTGTTTAAACAAAAAACATTATTTTTTCTTTTAAAGATTATTCCTTATGTGCATCAGTTAAGTTTATTTACTTTTACATAGCTATTATTATTTGAGCTATACTATAATATGATCTTACCGGTTGCCAACTCTGTGCTCGTACATTAAGACACCAAACATCACTTAAAGCCTTGCCATAATATCCACCAGCTATTAACAACTGTGGATTGTTGTTGTTATAATCAAGACAAACAGCAGCATGAAAAACTCTTGGAGATGGTTGTGGTGCTCCATTCACAAGCTTAGTAAGACGCTATTAGTACGAGAATATAATGTACAATCAAACAAATACTTTACAATATATATTATTAGAAGAACTGAAACACTTCTTCATGCCTAATTAAATATAATAACAATATCCAAAATTATCAGCTGCATTTTAAAAGCCTATCAATTATGTTAGTAACATGTACTGTGTTTTGCTGCTACCAGAGTAAGTCCAATCACAGTATATACAGTGCTTACAAGAGATTTTTATTTCTCGTAGTTTTACTAACTAAAGTAATCAAGCAGTCTATGCTTGAATTGATCAGCCTGAATAGAATAAAAATAATGTGCAGTAATTATGATAAGAATGTGCAATGATATAAATACAACAAAATGAACAATAATCATAATACATCAGTTACACATTTCTGGTTTCATGGCGATGTGTGTGTGTTGCTGTCAGGATAGTTTCCTGACAACATGCATCATATTTGCTATAATAATATAAGCATAAAAAGTATTTAAAAGTATAAAAGTGAACACAAACATTAGTAATCACTTTAAAACATCAGACATATTTGAGTCAGGAAACTTTGTGTCTGAATAGGATCATTGAAGTGTTCCATTAATAAATTTAAAAAAATTATTATTCCACCCTAGATATCTTCACATGATATGTTTAGGTACATGACCTGTGAAATAACTCATGATATTTCACCCTGTTGCTGTACTGCCAGGCTCATTACCCTTGTAGTTATAGCAACTGTCTGAACTCGTCGATTTTCTTGTTTTTTTAAGCTACCATCCGCTTGTGTAGCTACTCTACCCATGTTAGAGCAGCTGCTAAGGGGGGAGGGGGGGGGGGGCTACAAACTACATAGTGAAGATATCTAGTGTGGAATAAACCACATATTACACTCAGCAGAGTGATATGGCTTAATATTTCATTCCCTCTGGCTCTTGAAAATAAATTAGCCAGGTCATGAAACATTTCACCATAATCATACTCTGGCTGATGTAATAAGTACGATAATACTAGATAATGTACTACAACATGCACTAATAGATTTTCTAAAAATATTGTTTGAAACTAAGTAAGACAAATACCTTCTGCAAGTGCAGCTGCCTAGAGACCTATTTAAAAATACTACTACATGTCTTTGTACTTTATACAGTGTACTCTCTCCCTCCCTATTTTTTAATGTTTTTGCTGCTTAGCAATGGCCAATTGCAACTTACTAGTCTCTTCAATGAGAACTCATCCAGGTCAATGAGAATTTATACACAGAATTATAAAAAAAATGTTTGCTTTTTTATTTAGTTCCATATAGAAAGTTTTAATAAATGGACACCATAGTTCCTAACTTTCCAGAGCGAAAACCCCGTATTGATCACACCCACTGGCATGCCCACTAATAAATATAATTAAACATTATGAACTTAATCTGATAAAAGAAAAATACTGAAGCTGCGCAATGATGATAAATAGAATTATTGTTGAAAGTCAACTGATTGATATGATGCAATAATTTACAGGAAATTGTATTGCAATTAATCTGGCAATCACTTGACAAAGCCGGGGAAAATACTACGAGAACTGGGAGAACTCCAAAAAACCGGGATAATCCCATAAACAAGAGGGAGCTGGGAATTGCCAAGATATCCAGGAGGATCCCGACTAAACCGGGATGGTTGGCAACTATGGGACACTCCACTAAATTACTTGTTATTATAAATAAGTGGCCAATTTTCCTTAGTTCCTATGATCCATGAAATACCCTCCATCTTAACAAAATCACTATTATAGAAACTTGCAATAAAGTAATAAAAATACTTTTGACAGCCCATGCTGCAACCATCTTTAGTCTGAAATAAGATAGTGTGCATACTAAATAGATTATTATTTCTAGTCCACTAGTATGCAATTCATATAAACACTGAGTCTGCAGCACAAAACAATTTTTAAAGCTTTTACATTTACAGCCATGTACAATTACAATGAGTGAGAGATTACAACAATTCTTACCATCTGTGCTAAGTCTATGAGGTAAGTGTCATTGAGTCTACTAGTACCATCCATTCCACCAAAAAAGACTGCATGTGTAGGACTAATACAGGTGACTGTAAAACCAAATCTAGGAGAAGGTCTACTTCCAGTGATCAAGGGAGAAGACCATGTACCTAAATAAAAATAGCAATGTAATATTTATTTGGTAACTAATTTTAAAATATCTATTTTATGAAGATTTCAAATGTCATATACATAACTTAGAGCTGCCTTATTATGTAGTAATGATTATACAAGTTATAATTCAAAACTATCGTATTTATTGTTAGTAGTAATTTACCAGTGATCTAATTTTTGGGTTGATATTAATGGAATAATAAGAATGACTTACATTATGTTAGTACAAGTACAAACAATGAATGCCTCATTTTATATAAATAATATAATTAATATAAACACTTTATAATATAGCCAAAAATTATTAATCTTACTTCAAAGACTTTATATGATAATATGTTTATAATAAGTCACAAACATAAATTAAGTATTAATTAGCTGTGCGTTAAATAAAAAATTTTGCTTCAAACTGATACAAAATATTAAATTATTTACTTTTTTAGAAAATGTATTCTCAAACACCTCAGCACTTATGTAACTACTAAATGTATGTCCTCTATTTTAACAAATTTGCTTTATTACTATTGATTGACTCAGACACATATAAGTTGCTTCATTATTACTATTTACACAGAACCAGTACTACTTAGTGGTGCCCATTGTGTGAATAAGTAGTAAATGAGTCATCCTAGAAGCAATACTAAATACAAGAATGCATAATTGGCATGTATAAATTAATGTCATTCCATTCTATCACTACAAATAAATTCGTACATAAACCAAATTCCCTAGTTCAAAAATCACTAATACATACTCAACATAATCATAACCTGAGATAGAAATTATTCTAGTTTCTATTTATATTGGAAAGAAATGTTTGAAAAGTCATTAAAGTTCATTGCTAAAGACAGATATTAGCACTGTAACTCTATGTCTGAAACCATTAAATTTTATTCACATCTACACGCCAAAATTTCGTATAGCACAAATATATAAAACCATTGTGTTATAATTATTCCATGATTATTTCGATAATAGTTTACAATAAATCTGCAAATAACTCTAAAGAAATTATATCTGTAATACTTTATTTATATACACTGTATTTTAATATGTATAAACAAAATCATGACAAATAAATTGAAATACAATTTGTGACTTACCTTGTGAAATATGGTACTTATGAATCTCATTTGTCCAGCCACGACCATCTTGATGATGTTTATACCTAGTAAATTGTGATCTGGACTGCAGTTCACCTGATGGTATGCCATAGCCTCCAATAACAATTAACGAATCATTATAATATATCATTTGACAATCAGTTTTCCTCATGAGTCCACTATCATGTTGTGGTGAGAGTTGCTTCCATGTCATAGATCTGGTGTCTAGCTGATGCAGTGAAGCATGGAATGATGTACCATCATGACCACCAAACAAGTAGAGAACATGACCTGAATAAGCTGTTGCACAGCCATATATTCCAGGAGGTGGAGTACCAGTTGTTGGAAGTTCTTTCCAGGATTCTGTAGAGCACTCATAGATTTGAATTACGGTTCTCAATTGTCTTTTATTCTCAACAATGTTATCAACACGACTTCCATAAACATACAATTGTTCAGAACTTGCCCAGGCAGCAGCATATGCTCGAGGTGAAGGTTCATAGTTACTGAGAGGCTGATCTAAGATAAAATCATAATTAAATATTGCATAAATAAAATTTAATTTTACAGATACACAAATTGATATAACTTACAATTAATGTCAAGGTGAATAATTAGGTATTAGCGGATATGTTAATTCACAGAAATAATTTTTTGCTAATTGAAATGGTTTCTTATGTAATTAAATTTGTTTAGAATGTTTCATATTTGCTTTGCAAAGTCATCACTTGTCCTATACTTGGATATTGCTAATCAATATTTTAGTCAGTATTTAGCTGTTGTTGGTAGTTAGCTGTTTTATAAATTATATGACAGTATATACCATAATGGAAAATATTATCTAACTGCCAATCATTCAGTCATCTCATGCAGCTGCTACCACTAAAGTCCAAAAGCAGCTGACAACAATATATAATACTCCTAAGTGAATTATACTTGTACTCCTTAAACTATTAAATACACATCAGGTTGATCATGCTCTTCAGATAAGTTGTTGGAAATATTTAAGGGAATAATGGTTTGCATATTAATAATTAAAATAATAGTTAATGATTAATATCTTATTGTTTAACTGAATTTAGTCAGAAATATAGCCAATTTAAAGTGAGCAATTTAGCTACTAAAATGGAGTTACTACAAGTTCAAATGTCTGTAGGTTACTAATCTGTACCAATGCTGTACATGTCAAGTATGAATATTTTCATAATTCTATTTAAAGTTCTGATGAACATTTACAATTTATAATTTCCTTCTCAGCTGTCTTTTACTTATTAGATGTATTCTTCCTAGGTTCGATTCCCGGTGGCGACCAAATATTTTTAATTCTATATTGTTTAAAAACCCTGTGAAAGTGAGAGAATACTACAATTTATTTTATTATATTTCAATTGAAATATAATAAAGAAAAACAGAAATTTATCTTCACCTAATAATATATTGATAGCCTTACAAGTGGCTGTAGTTATGGTTGACTCCATTTTAACATCACACTGGAAAGAGGTTAATTTACCTTTATTATAGGGGCCAGGATTGGCTTCTATATCTCCACATAGTAATAATAGTTTCTGTTTTAGTGAAGTAGTTCTGGAATGAATTTCTTTTAAAATATTTATTGAACTATTCCAAATGGACCAGTTCAATGGTAGAGATAGCAATTCTACTTTATTATTTGTCTTTTGTGGCTTTATTACATTACAGAGTTTGAAATATTGAGTTTTAGTTTTCCTTCTGAAAATCCAGATCATTGTGATGGCTATTAACAGATATTGAGTGTTAGAGAAACATTGAGGTTGATTGATATATGAACAACGAGTCTCCCAGAGCGTTGATCTGTATAGTCTTCTGTTGCTACTTTCCCAGTGTGGAGCTGGATAACGATGGCGACCCATGCTGTATCTGTTAATTTGATAACATTATTTATATTATAATTACATCCTATCATGTTATGAAATAATTTGTGTTGTTTATATCAGACCACTATCTATTTTAACATAGTTGTAATTCCGTAAATGTCTTATTTGCAAATGATTTATCTTAATCAATATGTGTAAAATATTGAAGTGTAGTTTTAACTATACTAAACAAATCAGTTCAAATATTTACTATTCCTATTATTTATTCAATGTTAATTCTAGAATGAACTTCACAACCCTGTATTAGTGAAAAAAAAAAATTTAATGTAGTGATCTGGCAACAATAGCCATTGGTTGCTGATGGCTGATTAATAATTGTGAGGCAACTTTACTTCCAATTGAATTTATATATATTTCATGACATTTTTTTGAGAGATACGAACACTGTATTTTGAACCAAGTTTTTGAAAAAAGCTGAAGCTTTCGTGAGCTTTATGCAATCAACAAATATTGGTGGATTAGCTAAGTAATGTCTTTGCAGATTATGCCAAGTAAACAGATACGTGGTTCAATTTCCAAGACAAATGATGTAAAAAGTACAATTCTGTTGTGGATTGTGGCTAAGTGATAAATGTGGGATGGTCCTGGAGGTTTCATGACAGTTGGCAAGTATGTAATTATTAAACTTTAATGATTCAAAGTCTTTATGAAACTTTCTAGTGAAAACTAATATTGAGAAAAAGCTCATGATCTAGCTCACCCAAACCTTAGACTTTCAATGATTCAGTCATTCTCTGCTGAAATAATTATACTAATTGGAAATGTTTCTATTTTCAACAGCCAATATTTTTTAATTATAACTTAACCCGACGTTTCGACTTCTTGCCAAAGTCCTCTTCAGGGTTCAACTCAGGTCGAACTCTCCATGGTGATATAATAACACAAAGTTGACAGCAAGATTTCTGGAGGGCACGCTCATTGTTTATTATATCCTGGAGGGTGATTTACATGCAGCATGGACAGCCAGTTTCCTGGAAGCTCTAAACCTATGTCATAAGACTTAGGTTTAGGTTTTTTATAGCTTTTAAGCTCATGGTCTCACCGAAACATTGAATTTAGCCTTAGTCTTGCATGCCATACATTCTTCCCTTTTTCTGCCACAGCAAGAAAATGGGTCTGTAGACACTCACAGTATTTCCTAGTTCCATTGGAATGCAACAAGTGAAGCATGGACCAGTAGTGTATTTTAATCACAAACTAATGGATGTCTACATGAACTGTCAGCTAGGAAGGTCTTTGCTAGGGAAATTTGCTTAAAACAATTGTGATGAGCGTGAATTCTGAGTGCAAATAAAAGTACAGGATAGCCTTCTGCTGCTCTTTCATGTCTTATGTGCATCTTTATACTCCATATGATACAGGCTTATTTCTGAATTCAGTCACTACCACTTCCAGTGGAGTGAAGTTTTAATGCTCAATCAGTCAGTTTGAGGTTAGTCATGTGACTGGTATAACCTACAGACATTCCTGTAGCGCACCTGAAAATTTTATGGCTGTCCCCAGACCATTTCCAGGCAAACAATATGATAAAAATATTATATGATTAAAATAAAGGTATGGTTCGCAAGATTACATATTAAAAGACTGCACACATCTCTTTTGTTTTTGCATCTAAACAACCCTCCATGCCCCTAATCAAGTGTGTCACTACTTAAGCTCACAAGCTATACAAAAAATTGGACTTACTATCTTCCCAATATGAAAGTTTAAAACTATGCATACGCCACATCCAATGCAAGTTGAACTATACCTAACTGGACAAAATCAATTGAGCTGGAGTCAGACAACACGCGAAGAAACCTATAAAGAGAATGGAATCGGAGGACCGTCCGATGTGGCTCCGCAGTAACTCATCCCCACCCCCAGCATCAAAACAAGCATATAGCACATGATACAATTCAGAGTTTATCAGTCGAATCAGTCATTCTGTTGTTACAACGGTAGCGAATCTCGAAGATGGGGGCCTCTGAAGATTGGGTTGGGTGGGACCAGATTTGTTGTTTCAACTTCTTTATATTCATCATTTTTTGTGATCTAGTGGCGGTAGCTACCTCTTATTGTCACACCATATCACCGGTGGAATGGTCCCAGTGAGTCTACCGGTTAGGTGAGACAAATATCCCTTAGTTTTTTATTCAGCTGTTTGTCTTACCTAGAACGTAAGCTTCCATTTCCTCTTCAACATCTGCTGGTATCTTCGCTACCTACATTGCTCTAGTAGCTCTCACACTGAAAAACTATATTCTCAACTAGCCATGAAATGACAGCTTTGGCGAGCAAGTCTAACTCTTTATCCTTGACAGTATTACCTCACAGTAGCTATTTAACTCCCATACACCTTCGCTCTCACTTTCATCGTCGAAAAGGTCATCACAGACGAAATCCACTGCCTCAGTTACAGAAATATTTCTTGTCATTATTCGAACTAACGTCAAGTTTATTTTTAGCCTCAGTACCTGCTTATTGTTTAGGGGGGAAATATTTTCCCCGCATTACAACATCCTTGAGTTCCTATAGGTGCTTGTGCCGGTGAATAGATTAAATTTATATCTACAGAAGTTACCAATACTAAAAAAACTGTGGCAAGTAGCTATTATTTCCATATTTGTCGGCTAATATTATAAAAATAACACTCTGGCCGATTTTATTCTGTAGCTGAGTGTTTGTTTAAGAGTTACTGGTAATTGAGATATTCAGAAGATCTTAAGTTTGATACTACAGAAGCTACCATAACTCAAGTAAGAGAGTAATTTTGTATTTGTTTCCTCTAATTAATGATCATATGCTACTATAGTGTTTTCTTTGAACTAAACTAAAATATAGTAACATAACTCTAGTTTATGTTACCTAACTTTGGCAGGCTCCTTTGATATTTGTGCTCAAGCACACCACTCGGTTATATACATATGTGTGGATGTATGTATGTCAATTTTAACTTTGACTCTTGCATTATTGTGTTTGCGTCATGGTCTAACCATTCCCACATCTCCACTAAACAGAATCTTTCAGTTTAGCAATCCCGTATCATTCAAGGAAATGTAATTGTTGGCCCCTTGTATTAGGTTCTATCTAATGCCACAAAACACTTTTAGGTAAACCTTACTGTTGGACTCAAACATGTACATTAATTCTTCAGAATTTTTTTTGCGGCAAACGGGTTCTTTGGTACTGAGACCCTATACCAGACATAATTTCAAAAACTCAGCCGTTTACATAGTAGTTTTGCGTGCTTGTTGTCAAGAGCTACCGTTAATTAAGATAGTCTTCTAACTATTACAGTTCACTTAGCTACATGCATTCCTCAAGAAAATAGAAAATTCCTTTTGGCTGAAAATAGACAAAGTGACAATAATATCTGACCTATACACTTCTTTAAAATAACACTAAACACTAGGGCGGACTATGTCCACATTTGGCGGACCAAATTTGCTATCACTTTTGGCCTGGGGGGGACCAAATTTGCTAGCATAATTTAGTCTCCCGGACTTTTACCACTATCAGATTTGGTCTGATCGGACTGAAAAACACGCGGACCAAATTTTATGTAACACCGGCATCTACGGTTCATAGTTGTGCATGCTCATAATTCTCATATATTATGTGAATTATACATTATAAGTGGAGACATGAAACATCTGATCAGTTGAACACTTTATAAAACATATGTTATCGCCATCACTTCATTACACACCATCCTTAACTAGATAGAGAGTAAGCAAGTATATTAAGTATTGTAATTACCAGTTGATTTCAATATGAGACACACCCACGCTTGAAGTGATAAGACAATGAACAATGCCCGCCAAACTGTATTGCAACTCAGAATATTTCTTGATAGGTATCTTACTGTTGGATTTTTCTAGACACCATAATAAATTTAATTTAACTATTGTTGCTTAGAGTTAGTTGTTTGCATAAATACTTACAGCATTTTAAATATTTGAACATGACATGGAATGTTAAAGTAGCTGGATCTTACTCTAAACTAAACTCCATGCTCACAAGCCTTCAAAAATTTTCTGATTATTTAATACTAGAAGTGCATTACTAATAAATGTGACTAGATTAAAAGTATTGAGTATTATAATCAATCTACTTTATTGATCCCATATCACCATCCAACAAACTTTCTGGAGAAAACTATTATTGAGAAAAAAATATATAATAATTTGTAGTCTAGCTTGTGAATTATCATAGTTATCTCAGTCTCACTAACACTTTTGGGGAGGTGAAAAGGGTCAGGCAACACCCAACAACTAGCCAGTGGTGATCCTATTCAAGCTGGTCTTCTTTAGCTCCAGAGAGATCGAAATAAATACAATTGGGCCAACTATCTTCCGGATTTTAAAGTTTAAACTATTATGCATTAGTTGCTTCAAGTAAAATCGTATGTGTACCTTTATAAATTAGTGCCATAACCTCATTCAGTTGACTCACAAACTCACCTGAGACAGAGTCCGACAATTCCGGAAGAAAAGCAAAACTCGAGGAAAGAAAGCCCAGCGAGCCCAGCTCCACCCCTTTTTGGCAAGACCAAATAAACATATAGCACGTGATGCTCGTCGTCCATCCGTTCAAACACCTCAATAGCTATATACTACGAGCATTAATTTGCTGGCCTTAACTGCCAGGAACCGTTACCAGTCCCACCGTGCTAATTCTTACTGAGGTGAAGGTACAGGTCTTACGAAGTTTGACCTTGGCTATAGCTATCGCCTTTAGGATTTTACGGGCAGAATTTTTAGCAAAATAGAAGCCAAAGCAATGAGCACGGTGTTGAAGTAACTGTTGCTAAGATATAGGTTTAGAGATCATTATAGGTAAAGTAGTAGTAGTAGTAGTAGTAGACAGCTTTGAACATTAATCATATGGGTGAAAGTTCATATATAATTTTTCTGACTTCATAGTTAGCTAGTTATCCAAAGAAGGCAATTCTTTCAACACAACAGTTCATTTTCGTTCTTTCATTCAAAACACAAGGTACAACAAAAATATCTTGATGATGGTCAAATAATATTCTAAATAATCATTACACAATTCATGAGGATAAGTGAATTGTATGAAATTGGTGCATAAATTATTATGCTTTAATACAAAAGCTGAGATAAAACCTTTCATTATTATTGAAAGATGGGCTAAGTCCCCCACTTTTAGAACAACAAGTTCTTCGAGATTAAAAAAGGTGATTTATGCTCGAACTCAAGGATTCTGAACAGCTATCGCTGCTGGAATTACTCCATTACTGTTGTGGCTGCCAGGATCACTCTTTGTTCAGTCAGAATTCCAAAAAGCCTGGACAGGAAACCTCCTTATACCTCATTATGAGGCCCCGCCCACAACAGGAAATATATTTTAAGGAAGTAAAATATCTGCAAACAATGTTGCCACAACTACTCATGAGTTTTGGCCATGTTTATACATGATATGAGAGTACTTCTCATAATATTTTCAGAAAAATAATTTTCCACCAAAGTTACCCTTTAATGGCGGTTCATTTATTTAGATTTACTTCAGGGTGCTATATTATATGGTATTGCGTCATAGAGTTAGTGAATCTTCCTCTGAACTGCCAAACTGTAGTTCCGGAACAAAGACAAACCTAATAAGATTTGCATCGTTGGGGAGTTTAATGGTGTTTTTAGAGAAGCTTCATCAATTCCCTGGGCATTCCTTGATTGTTTCAGAAAGTGACAGTGTTAGGTAGGGATTGGTTTCTTGGGTAACATACAGTTACCAATGCTTCCACCACACAGAAGAAAGCTATTGAAAGTACTACTTTTCCCCCAGAGCTACTCTTCGAAGATGAAAACGAAGTATTATATTTGTCGAAGGAGGACGGCATTGAACAATAAGTCAGGGTATTTTTTTAAGCTATGATGAAACACAAGATCCACAATATTAATTATCTTCTACATTCAGTGTGCTGCTTTATTTCAACTCCTGTGGAGTGAAATGTGTTCATAAGGCAACTTGTGCTTCATTTTATTATGTTACTCTAACTCGTCACCATCATGTGCTGGGGTGAATTTTCAATTAATGTACATGTAGCACAATTTTATTTGGCAGTGGCAAAGCGGCATGAATCATTAGCTAGACACACACCACATGCTACTCGCTGCAGTGTACAAGTTGATTGTTCAACTTTGCTGCCACTGCTGTAAGATTTTATATAATTGCCTGCAAACAAGTCTGACTCAATTAAATGTAATAATTGCTTAGTTTTTACATGAGCTCCTCGAGAACAGTTAAATAACTCTTTAAACATTGTATAATTCAACTGTCTAATAATATTGCTACTGTCAAATTCACTTTAGAATTTCTTATATAGCAGCTGATGTTAATTTCTGTGTGATGTGCTTTTTTAATGTATTAATATATTAAATCATAAACTTCAGAAAAAAGAGGATGTGTTTGGGGAATAACATAATTACATATGTTTATGACTATGCACATTTGAGAATACTTTGAAATCTGGCTATATAAGTTATTGTTATGTTAGAAATAATTTGTTTAATCTATTCTGACAGTTCCGGAACTACTGTTTGGCAGTTCAGGAGAGGATTCACTACTAGAAATGTTGTCAGGGTATGTATGCAATGATAATGTTGTGTGTGTATGTGTGGGCGGAGAGATGGAAATAGAGAAGACGAGAAGAGAAGTTAAAAGAGAAGACACAGAACAGAGATAATTGGAACTGTGTGTGTGTGTGTCTGTCATTACATAATCATTTCGTTTGTAAGCAGTGTGTTTCATATTTGCCAACTGTATTTCTGGTGTTGCACTTCGTTATATTATTATGTATGCATACTTATTTTGTGCCCCGGATTTCTGGTTGACCCATCCCCTTTGCGCATGTGGGTCTGGAGCCATATAAACTCAAACCCGCCTGCATATCAGTTAGTTCCCTACATTAGATTTAGTTAGTCCAAACCGAATTTAGACTTTGGGAAAGGCTAGCAAGTCGGTAGGAACTCTGGTGGCAGCGGTCATCAGAGTTTCTGAGTAATAGTTGTCCGAGTCTCTGGTGGCTTACCTTGATCGCAGTAATTCAACTTGCCAACCCACAATTGGTGGCATCGTTACTTGGAGATCGTTGTTCTGGAGAGCTGCCCACCCACAGTAATGTGTGTGCTAAATGATATAAATGGTTGCAATTAGGGGAGACATATTGTTCATGACTAACAAAGTATAACTGATACTTTGTACTCATAAATTGACCTTTGTAATAATATGGATAAAATATTCAGGCATTACTTTAGTAAGAATCCCTCTGCAGATTATAGTATTATCAGCTCATGCTGATGTTGCAGTGAGTTGACTATTATTTCAAACTTAATCTCATTTATTAAAACAACATCAGTGAAACTGTAATATTTACATAACACATCAACAACATAAACAATGGCAACTAGAAACAAAAATCTAAATAAATTATAATGATAAATTCAGATCTAATGGACCTTTCTCTGTACTTTCTCTGTAAAGGCATAACTACTCAATATGATATTTACCAAAACTCTTGTTACAAAATTTCAAAATTGTTTTTGATTTCTAAGTGATATGCTAGAGATAGCAAGAGGGAAATAGAAATAGTTTTGTTAGTAAATTTGCTTCTGACGGGTACAAGACCTCAAACTATATAAAGTGTCACTGTAGTTTAGACCAGAGTAGGATATCATAATAGTCATTTAGTTTGTCAGATATTTTAAATAATTATCGAGTTTTGATTGCTTGGTCAATATTATTGTAATCACAAAGTCTCTATCCAAAACATTCTCCTGTTGGTCTGAGCTCCTTAACTCAAGCATTTGGAGTTGTTTTAATACAAATGAATAGAAATTAAAGCTTGACTCAAATACATTGTTTATCACCTGCTTCACTATCCCTTTCATCTCCTGAGTATTGAATTAAAAACTCATTACCTAACAAGTATTTTTGAGTAGCATTTAACTATAATTGGAATTTAATTAAATATATATCTAAGAAAATATAAGTTGCTAAATACTTTAAATAATGGATTAGTTTCTTTCATGAATACAATTATCATCGATGTCTACCCATTGGTAATTGCAAAGATAAAATGCAAAATTAGTTGGCATTAATCTGCCTGTTCTCCTACAAAATAGCTACATCATTCATAATAGATACACCTTGTTTTTTTTAATCAAACATACTTTCAGAATATGAATAAATGATTTTGCCACTCAACAACAAAGTTATCAAAGTATACTCATATTCTCCAGACTTATACTTAATATCTACTTATACATGAATTGAATGTGTAAATTACAATTATTAAAATTATCATATTCGCTCGTGTACATCTTTGAGTTGAAGGTGGTGCTAGATCTGACTGGTTACGTACAATGTGTGTGAAACTGGATCTTCTGAATGTATATGAGCTGGAGGATTAGAAGGATGTCTTTGAGACATTATTCTGCATGCCCTAAGTACTTTGGACATTTTATCTTTGACACTTACTATCTCCTTAGAATGGTTTTCTAACTCTAAACACTTCTAACATATTCTAAAGCTACCATCATCATCAGTAAACTGTACTGTGCACATTTCAAGGCATTACATATTCCCACCTCCTTTCATTTCCCACCAGGATTGTAAAAGAATATGGCCCCAGGAGATCTTGACTATATAAATCGGGAATCTAGACTGAGAAGTAGATACAGATTATTTTATAATTTCTCAAACTTCTATGCAAGGAATATCATTTCCATAGAATTTATATTGCTTATTCTGAGTAACTAAGATATTAATGAATAAATTGCACACAAAAGAATTAAAAAAAATTTGAGGAGAGATTGCATGAATTAAAGGCAATTGAAACAGTCTGTGAGGCTAAGATGTTAATAAATGCTGCAGGAAAATGACATTGGTCTGTACAGAAAACATTTGATAATTAGGCTATAAGGCCCCCAATTATAAACATTGTATATAATATATTTGTTGTATATTGTTAATAAGTACTACTAGCTATTACTACAAAATCTAAGCTTAAAAATGTGATGCCACATACTGAATATATTTTGTAGAGTCGCTAGAGCGCATGTCTGAAACGCTATCGGATCCATTCCGAAAAAAACTGGACGCTACGCTATTGCAATTCAGCTCGTGAATTATCAGCATTTGTCTAGTGTTGATAACTATTGATGGTGTGTTTGAGGAATTTTCATTGGTTAAATTTCTGTATTCAACTGAGCTCTAAAAATACTATGTTACTCGTTCCAGGATCTCTGCTCGTGAATCAACGGAGGAGTTGAAGCGGGAGATGTAAAGTGATATTGTAGCGCTTCAGCTAAATGAGGTAATCTATAACAAAAAATATCTCTCATACCCTACATAGTCTTCATTAGCCAAAATATTGAACTATGATAGGCTATAACCTTGCTACGACTCATTGATGATAGGCAAAGGATTAAAAATAAATTAATGTTGTTACTGATAAAAAATACTTTCTGTGGCCAAAGTGCGCCGTGCTCTAGAACTAGAACTAGTCATGGGATGGAATAAGGGAATGCACCACAAATTATGGACTTCAGGTAAGTAGAACTTGAAATTCAAAAGAAGCCCAGGTAAGAGCAGGTATTTAAATTTCATATAGGAGTGTGTTGTACTACTAGGATAATTGCAGACGTGCTTAAGAGTATATAGTGAACATCACATTTTATTTACAAATTGTATTCATTCTGGGATGAAATTCAGACACTGAAGGCTGACCTAACAAATAAATTAGGGCTTTGCTATTCTCTACCTCCATAATACAAACTTGAACATGCGAGCAATCAGTAGTCAATTGTTCTGTAGTATAATCTGTACACTTACAAGTTTATTTATTATTTATTCTAATAGAAACTGCTAGCTGATGCTGGATAAAAATCATTGCTCAAAGCTAGAACAGGCACTTATGGTCAAGTAAATGATGATTAATTCATAGATAATCAATGTAGAGGACTTGAAAGAAAAAAACTTGGCATTAAACAGAAAGGTAACTGAAGCAGAAGAAAGGATGTATCATTGCATAGTTAGGAAAGAAAATGCAAGAAAAAGTTTTTACTGATTTTATAACTTCAATTAGATAAATGAAATTTAATTTAATTGTATCCTGGATAATGGCAAATGAACAATTGTGAGAAATCCAAGTGACTTTGCAGGATGAACATATTGAAACAATGGATATATACGAGCAATGAAAGCCTAAAAAAAAAATTAGAAAGTTTATGTTAGGGAACTTGACAATAACAATAATGCACTGGAAAAGTAGCAAGTGGCCACCATAACATGTAAAATAGCTATTACAGTATGGTAGCAATAATTTTCTTCGTAACAAGGCTGTGGAAGCTGTGAGGGCTGCCAAGAGGGCCTTCTTTAAATCGTTGTCAAGTAAAATCTCAACTACCAAGGACTTCTGGCATATTTACCATTCAAACTAGTGTCCAGCAGCAGATTCCTTCAATACTCTCAAGAGGGGTTACAACAAGGTCTATCATGCACAATGTGCCATTAGGCCTCAAGTTGCCCCAGGCCCTGATGGAATTATGGAAGCCATCTTGGCCGCTACCAAAGACTGGCATTGGTCTTTAGAGTAAAGTGAAAGCGTTGCTTGTGTGTTCTTCGACCTTTCCAAGGCCTTCGACTCACTTCCACACCCCCTTATTCTAGACTCTCTGGTGAGAGTTGGTATTGGTAGGGAAGTTCTGATGTGGATACGGGATTACCTGTCTGATAGAAGCCAACAAGTCATCCTCCGCGGAATAAAGTCACCTGCTGTACCAATCACGTCAGGTGTACCTCAGGGCTCCATTCTAGGCCCCCTTCTCTTTATTATCACAATTGACTCCATCATCCAGGTTTATATTTCTACACTGGGAAGGTTTAGCCTTTTCGCTGACGGCATCTGCTACTACAGGCCTGTTTCGCAACAAGAAGACATTCTGGCTGTTCAGAATGACGTTGATTTGATTTATAGCTGGGTGGAGTTTAAGAAACTTAGCCTGAATGCGAGCAAAACGAAATGTATGCTAATCTCAAGGAAGAGAAATCCTCCCAACCTAAATCTCACCATCGATGGGGTACAAATTGAGCGAGTTCAACACTTCAGGCTGCTGGGTGTCATCATTTCCAACGACCTTACGTGGTCTGAGCACATTGTCACCGCCTGTGGGAAGGCCAAAAGATTCATAGGGTTCTTGTATAGGTATTTCAATCTGGCCGACAAAAAATGCCTTGAACACCTGTATCTGACTCTAGTTAGGCCAATGTTGGACTATGGCTGCTGTGTCTTGCGGCCAACTCAACTTGGACATACTCTCTGTGTTAACTTTTAAGCGTCATCTTAAGAAACTATTAGTTGTTTAATTTCCTGTACCATTCCTGGCCACCTCAATATTAGTGTCTCACTAGTTGGTGACAGCCTTGATGACATTTTCTTCAGAATAAAAAATAAATAAATTAATAAATTAATAAATTAATAAATCAGAGGTTCATATGACAACATTTTATTATTGTGGATGGTGGGCAAAGACTGTTTGTCTAAACTGGAAAAAATCCCATTAGCAAAAATTTAAGTCCAAAATAAAGTTCAGACATAGAATAGAAATTGGCTTATAATGGTTTCCCTAAAGAAGCTTACGTTCTTCTTGACAGGTAATGATTGGATCTGTAGTGTACTTAAAAATAATGTGAAACATTAATGCTTACATATAGTGCTCTGTAGTTGCCATGTGCCTGGATGATTATGTATCATGTGAAGTTATTTCCAGTGTAATTGGATTTTATGATCTATTAAATTAATTATATAAATGATTTTTATTAATTTACATCCTTCATGGTAATGTAAATTTTGGCTAAATCCTCATCTTATGATTAAAATAACATTCAGTATTCAAGTACTTTTGTGCTAACACTATTTTACTTAATTACTAACGATAAACACTCAATTTTTACTTCAGGAGAAATACTGCAAATAGCTAGTTACCAGCCATGGCATTATACGTCTGAAGCCAATGTTGCATATAGATAACCACGTAAGTGGCTGATGATTACTACAGGGTTATGTGGTTTATACTTTGCTTTTGCTGCAAGGATAGATCTTTCCTATACCAGACATCATGGAAGCAGCTGAGCCGAAAAAGCAGATTATATTTTCAATGGTATTCTTCCAATTTAATACGAAGTACTGAACAGCCTACTTTATTGTGAAATGCTCTGAATTAACACTTATCCAAAACAACAATGGATACATACACTTAATATTACCCAAAAACAATTATGATTAGGGTCTATTACTTTAAATGAAGTATACTATAATTTGGTAACTCAATGCAAAGTGCAATTTAACAAAATGTATTCTTCCATGTGTACAATTTCTCTATGCTATAAATTGTATAAATATGCTATAATTAATTTTAGTACTCATCAACAGTAAATATTGTAGTAAATATAGTTCATAGTATTTGAGATGTGTTGAATAGAGTATTACAGAATTCATTGAACGAACTTTGTTTTTTTTTTCACATTACATTAAAATGTAATGAAAATGCAGTGTTCCTGCATTTCTTCAAAATTGTTATTATAATTTGGTGCTGATAGATTATAATTGTGTACTTTGTTTCTGATACTTCAATAAATTTATTTTGATATATTATTACTCGAATATGGATGAACTCTTTCTGTAGTAGTTAACAGATTATTGAAACTTCAAAATAAATATATAATCATGAAAATTATAGCTACAGATAAGATTACTGTATCTCTCTCTCTCTTTTCAATTTCATCCATTAGTCTCTTCACTTCCTTATAAGTTTATAACTCAAATTACCAAATGAACCAGATATTCCATATGGTAGTAATTTTAGTGTTAATACAGGTAGATTGCGAACTCATGTTAGGCAATATGACATTTCTCTCATGAACACACTGTATCAACAGTAGATTTTACTGCAGAATACAGCTTCAATATGAATGGTGATAGAGTGTTAGTATTAATGAATGGCTATAAATGAGCCAACTTTTGATACTATATTATTATGTAGCATTGTATCCGACAGAAATAAATTTAGTTACAGGCTTGTTTATCAACAATATACATTTACTTTCTGTTATTTACACAATAATCCTTACTCAATGAGCTCAATTCTTGATAATTTAAAATTCCAAATTACAAAATAATTAAAATAAAATAAAATTAATAGCAGAAACTAGTGAAATATTTGAGAGCAAAGGGTAGCAAGAATGTGCAAGCAGAAATTCATGTGGGATGTGCTATCAGGATCTAAAAGTTATAATGAGCTAGCAGGATCTATCAGTTATGAGCTAGCAGAATCTAGCAGTGGTGAGCTAGCAGGATCTAGCAATGGTGAGCTAGTAGGATCCAGCAGTGGTGAGCTAGCAGGACCTAACAGTGGTGAGCTAGAAGGATCTATCAGTTATGATGAACTGTTCATGTTCGTGATCAGATCAATAGCACTTACTACAAGTGTTGTCACTCAGATAGCTATGGGCTATTATATATTTGTATAAAACTGCAGTTGGCTAATATTAATGGAAATATTACTCACTTATCAGTATTGAAAGTTTGCTGCCGCCATGTTTATTTCAAATACTTTTGCACACTTCATAATGAATTTAAATTGTTATACAAAACTAAACTATAAATAAATTAAACATGTGTAAAAAATGTACTAATGAGATACTTATAAGTAAATGATTTAATCCCTACAATAAAAAAGAAAATAATGTATGTAAAAAGAAGAAATTTGGGTAAGTACAAATGTTATTATTTGAAAATTACTTCACAATGTATTTTGACAGACTACCTCTTGAATGTCTGAAGCTAAGCTTGATAATTCAATGTCTTCTAATAGTTCAATAAGACCTTCCCATGTGGTGGAATAACGATATACTCCTTCTTCACTGCTGAGCCATAAACGCATGACTTCTTTACAACGATCTTGTACTCTGTGGTAGTTGAGTTCTATTTGTTGGGTCAGAGCAGGACTGAATCCAAGTAGGTCACTGATGTCACTCCATTTGGGACTAAGTTCTGAGATTATTTGAATTCTGTGCTTCTCATTTTTGGAATCAGTCCACTTTAGAAGAACTAGATTGCTCATGGTAAAGGAATAGCCTAGAGATTACAAGTAAAATATATGTATTATATACAAAAGTTTTCATGCAACAAGTACCCTTGTCATTAATTATTCATGACTCGTCGGACTCAACACTAATTTATGTGGTTATATTGATTTCCTATGTTGCCTCTTTGTGTGTATTTAACCATGTGGCAATGATAGTTACAATAGTTGCTGCTAATATGAGAATTGGATAGTTTGGGGGCTATTAGTATTACACATAAATAATCAAAAACTTGCTAGCAGAGCTAGATAATTGCAATCACACACACATGCTAAGTTCAAAAATCAAATGCTTCATTATGTTGATGAAATAGCAACAATGAGTCAGCACTGTGACTAAACTACAACTATCTCAAACCACAACTGTTGATCGTCATAGACATACTGATATACCTTGACTATTAGTATACTGCTGTGTTGTAGAGGAGTCCTCAGCACAATGTCCATCCTTGTCCTGCAATACTATATAATATAGAATGTGCAATAAAATAGAAATTTTGTTGTTAATCTGCGAGATACAAATTAATGAAGAATTAGACAGTCCATTATAATAGGGGATGTATAAAAGTTCACAATTAATATTACATGTATAATTCTTATGTCTAAAAGCTGAAAGCTCGAAAATTTTATACCAAAATGTATTAAAACTCAGATTTTGTTTAAAATCATAAAGATCTCAAATAAAAATATATAATATAAAATAAGGAACATGTCAAACATCTAGTATTCTATGCTAAAAGTACTTGTTATAAGAAATGCTTACCGGCAGAAGGTTCATGTGGGTGAGATGAAGTGTTGTTTATCTATAAATATTATATTTTAAAATTTTGTTACATCAATTTTAGTTTGCACTTACTTTTATAAACCAAACTAATTGTCTTGATTGCTTAATGAGCACTACTTTAGGATTAGATGGATTATTGAGACACAACATTTTTTTAGATGTTTCACTTTCAATGATGCACAAGTGAAAGGGTTTCTTACGAAATAGGGTCTTATGTTCCAAACATTCAAATCCATACTTTAGAGTTGCACTGTGATATCTGAGATTTCTATTAACTTCAGTCAAGATGGAAGTGAGAGTATTTCTAATGTTTCCACAGACTTCAGAATTTGATGAGATTGGATGAGACTCTCTGCAAACAACCACTTTAATAAAGCACGAATAAGAAATGAGAGTTACTATGTCATAGTCATCACCAACTCTGAATGAGATCTTGTTTCTACAAAGCCCTTCTTCAACGAGTTTCCATTTGAGTTCTCTATTACGGACAATTTCAATGATGAGAGAAGAAAAGACTCCAAGTGGCAAGTACCCACAAGTGTATCGAAGCATAAGTGGTGCTATTGTAGAAGAAGTTGGAACTTTTTCAAGTTCTTCTTTTGTAGCACTCATTAAAATACTGGGCATAAAATAGGTGGTTTCTGTTCTGTCAGACGTTGTACCGAGAGTAGCTAAGATGTTGTGATGCTCAAAAAGTGATACCAGCATTTCCATAGAAATCAAGGTATCTGAGTCCTCTTCTCTAACTTTCTGCAAGTCTGTTTTAGTAAACTGAGCTTTCTTCTTAAAAATATCTGCAGCTGATTTTCCTACTTTACTAAATACAAATGTTTTCTTTACTAATTGGGTTGCTACATCAAATATAATCTAAAAATAAAAGTATTACATTTGGTTGAGTTAATAACTCATTATAAGTGTGCTACAACTAACCTTTACATCACATAAAACTATATCTTCAAATCCTTTCACCATGGGATAGTAGAGTAAAGACCCTACTCGATAATGTAGAAACCACAGAACATTGGGTAAGTCTGTGTCACTAATCCCTAGATTTCCAGCTATGTCTTTACATTCTTCAATCGTCATAGTTTGTTTGTCTTTGGATCGCATCACAATGTTAAACATTAGCCATGTACATGGAATATGCACTTTCATAAAGTTTTTTTTAAACTACTTTCAAAAATAGTTTTAGCATTATCAATCTCTTGTTGGGTTCCACTTCTGTTGTTTATAGGGAGTGTAATGTATTGTTCAGTTGCATACTCTATTATACCTTTGAGATAAAAATCAGTATGCTCCAAAGCCTGTTTCAAAACCTGATCTCGCTTTTCAAATTCTTCTTGAGTGACCTGGTCTCTAAATGTTCCAATAAACATGGCCTTAGAAGAACAAGATGTATTGTTTTCAGCCTCTCTTACTGTAGAAGAATGTTGTTGTTCATTAGGAACTTCCATACAAGCTATGCTAGCTAGAGTTTGAAATGTTATCTCTTCTAAAGTTACCACAGAGTCTTCCTTGTCTGTACAGACTCCTTCTTCATTAGTAGAGTACATTTTGTAAACTTGATGAAAAGGATCAGTCAGTCGACTAAATATAAGATTTAGTGAAGGCCCCATGAGAAATCGAGACATTAGATCTAAAAACTCAGTCTGTCCTCCGTGGTCAGTAGTTATCAAATATATGACATCTTCAAGTAAACATTGTACTCTCTCATAATCTTTATTAGCCATTGCTTCTTTATATGTGGGATATATTTGAGCAATATTTGTAGGAACAAAATCAGTCTTACTGGCTTCATGTATTTTTGTGAGTGCAGGTGAACTGTCCGACTCATTTGTTGAAGATTTCTCTTTAACAATATCCTTATTAGTGGAGTGATTCAATTTCTCATTTTCTGGAAATGGCATGCTTGTTTTTGAATCCCCAGCACAACATTGGGAATTTTCAGCCTGTGGAGTAACTGTCACATCTGTATTAATACAAATAGTATGAATATTGTAAATATTCCATTAGCTATATATACTGAAATAAGAAGCCTCATAGTAAATATTACTGGTTATTATTGTTGTTGTTTTTATCATAAAAATGGCTAGATTAATAAAATACAATTTTTTATGGTACATCTCTGATCTTACCATTGATAGATTGATATATTATACCATTGAGAAAAGCAGTCTCCCCTACTAGATTCTTCTCATTCCATTGTCCTTTATTCACAAATCCAACAGATTTTTTAATGCTCTGAATGAAGAGTTGCCTTCTGTCTGCTACTCCAGTACTTGGTAGTTCATGGTCCATTTTAGCTTCAATAAAGTTAATGAATTCTCCAAGTAGTCGACGTAGAGTGGAACTTTTTCCTGAACGAGGTAAGCCAACAAAATTTAAGCGTCCTACAAAAATATCTACACAAACTTGATTCTTTATGGCTTCTTCACAGGCTATTTCTATTTCATTTTCTGTGACTACCAAAGATTACAAATTATAATATTAATAACATCCTATACATTATCTATTCATGAGGTCCAATTGCTATATTATAACTTGGTGTACCGACTTGGTAAGTTGGCACTATTTTTTTGCCTTTAGTTATATGTAATGTGCATACTATCTGGCCAAGCATTAGCTACTTTTTAGTTTTAGTTTAAAAGTATAGCTTATCTTCTTGTTAAGAATACTTTGATACAGCTATAATAAGGATGTTAGCTACAGCTGCAATGAAATACAATTTGATATTTATGAGTTTTTCCTGTTCTTATGTTTTATTTATGGATCATGTAGTTCTACATTTAATTTTCTCAGTTCCACTGTGAATATTTAAGCCAATGATTTTATGTTTCTGGATTTTGATGATCTAATATGTCTGTCCTTCACTTTTTGTTAGTGTGTAAGTTGTGGCTTCCATCCAAGTATAACAACCAATTTAGTCTTCTTAGGAACGTTCTTTAGAGACAGTGTCCTTATTTATTTTTCAGAGCTAAGATAAGTCAGTTTTGGGGGTCTGGTACCATGGACATATTTTACCACCTTCAAAATTACTTAAACTAGAATAATGTGCTTCATTTACTGGCGAAGGATGACCAGAGCTTCCTGAGCAATATCCACAATATTCTCACTGAAAAAGTTGCTTGACACTGCCATCTCTGCGAAAATGCTGGTAAACAAAGTTGCGTAAACAAGATGTAAAATAGTTAGAGAGCGTGCATAGCTACTGGTAAATTTCATGCACGCAAAGCACGAGGGCCATAGGTCACAGTAGTTGAGTGCTCTAAATCTACCAGTAGCTATGAGACTATGCTCTAGCTATTACATAGCTAGTATGCTAAATAACAATCTAATATCATCAATACAGTGCAAAGATTAATGCTCATAAATGCTATTTATTGTTGCATGTTTTTATTATTCTTTTGTTTGTGTGTAAAAATTGCACTTTATATTACATTGTAATACATATAAAATTAGCATGTGGTAATTACTAAAGACTTTGAAGTTTTGTTTTTTTGGCAAAAAAACAACCAAAGAATTAGAAAAGAGGAATAATCAACTAGATATGCATCTGATTCAATTGTAACAAAGAAAATTTTGTTGATAAATCTCATATAACCTCAACTTTTTACTACAATACTGTAATTAAATGGTCAAGTAAAGAAATGCTACATTTATTTGGCAAAGGCAAATATAATAATAAATTAAAAACAAGTCAATGAAATTATAATTATGGAGCACTTAGCTTATTACTTTAATATGGTGTGGTAACATTTTTACTGCAGTTTAAGTGCTAAAAAAGCAAACATCAAATAATCCATTGATTAATAAATGGCATCCATGCATCAACCTAGACCCAATTCATTTGTATTTGTAGACACTGTGGGGATCAGTCCCACACATAAAACTATTTTTAATCCATGAGAAACTTGTTCTTAATTTGCACTGTGCTACTAGCTGGCAGCTGTGGAACATTCCTATTGGTCATTTGGAAATTGCTCTTGGCAGCTACCTCAGGGTATAAATAGCAGCTGCCTTAGAGATTGTTTAGATATACCTTAGTAACTATTTTGTGTAAACTTAATAACTTTGTGGTTAGTCATTATATCATTTGTGGTTCTATGTTATCTTGATGTTATTTAATGTATTATTCTTATCTAAACTATGTGTTGAAGAATTAGAGACAATTAATTAAGTATTACAGGATTTACTTTTAAAGCAGGATTGGACTAAAACCTTCACAGACACTACATGAACTAATTTGACAGTTCCTTAAAAGTTTAAGTACCATTAATTCATATATTCACATAATAATCGTTAGCTATCAATAGTGACTCACTTGCTTCACCAGTTCACCAATGACATTACTCAGAATCAAAAATATTTCGTTATGTTTCAAAGACCAAACTGAGGTATAATATATAGTTATAAATGTATTATTCTACTTACACCTTTATAATGCCTAATACACTAAATCATGCAAACAAATTGTAATTATAATTTTACCTTTTAGTAGTTTCTTTGCTATTAGTCTATCTTTATTTCTCAACTCTGAAGAATTTATAATTTCTGATACTTTCCATTTAGCGGAGGAGGTTAATTTTTCTATAATATAAAATGTAATTATGCCTTAGTTAAATTTCATTCTACAAATTTAATAAAGAATGTTAGGCATAAAAGTGAACTAATTATTTATTAGTTATAGCCATCACTTCTCTATAGCACTATACATTCTATTTCCACATTCCAAAGTAATAAAAACTCAAATTAACAATGTAGACTCATAAGAACATTCAAATGATTCATCCAATAAATTAAATCTGAACATTACATGTTAGAATGAAAAAGCAATTATAAAATTAGTCACAGTTTAAGCTTCTCATGTTAACAGCAGTAAAAATAATGTATTAGGCTAGAAATTATTCAACCGTGTGGAATAATAAATAAAGTGACACAAGTAATTTATGTTAATTATTTTCTCATGCATTGAAATGATTCAGTGAATAAAATAACACACATGCCATCAGACTAGTTTGAAAGTATTAATTAAATAATCATGTATTTGTAGCTGATATATTGTTTGATGATTGACAGTACCATGCTTGATTTCCATAAAAAGTATAAATAACATGTTCAGTTTTTTTACAAAGTTTTGTGAGTGGGAGACATAAACAGTTGTGGTCTTAAATTGTAAAGATATTAATAAATTGCCTTTTCTTGAGAAACTGTTACAGTCAAGTATGCTTGAACAAATGTTACTACCCAATTATATAACATCAGCTATATTTTCTAATTTGGTAACATGAACTCATCAAAAATATGTCAAATGTAATGAAATAATGAGAATGAAATTGTATTTTCTTTATTAATGACCAAAATATTGTTATTAGTGTAAAGACTACTCTGCTGGAAAACAATGAAGGCTAAATTACAATGAGACAATGTTTATAAAACAGAACTTCAAATATATCAAAATACCTCAGCTAAAAAGTAAATTATATACAAATCAGTGAACTCACCAATTCTTAATATTGTAGTGTCTGAGAGGTGATGATTGTGTTGATCATCTCCTCCAAATAGCACTACTTCAGTGAGTTCAGAAGAAATAACAAAAGCAGTTGCACAGTGACTATCTCTAGGGTGTGGCAATTTGGCTATCTGAAGTGGCAAATATTGAACAAATAATGAATAGTAAATGTATGAACTTATTTGTTTAGTTTAGTTAAAATTGCACTTCATTAACATAATACTGATCAAGATTAATCATTTACTAATAAGACATTTACTGATTTACAACCATATGTTAAATTAGATAGTGATCTGAAATACACAACACATCGAATTTTCCTAACTTGGTTGAAGTAGATGATAGTTATAATTTCTTACAATAAAAATAGCTTTAGAGCATTAATTCAATTACTAACATCACAAGTTAATTGCAGTCTAATATTACATATCAATGTAATCAATCTTCAATGAAGCTGAAGACGATTTCTATAAAAATATTTTCCTATTATTTTCAAGGTGCCAGTGTTCACTGTGAGAACACTATTCAATGACTGAGTTCAATCCCACATGTGAGCAACTTGTGTGACTCACTCTTCACTTATATATTCATATATAATAATTGTTAATGAAAAAAAAACAATTTATTTGCTCTCATAGGCAGTTAACCTTTGTCTGTTTTTGCTGAGTTGTTAGAGAGAAACATGTGAATAAAATGAATAAAACAAGACTAAGAGAACAATTATTAATTCTGAATTCAGATCTGGTGAGTGCCAGTGATGAAACATTGAGCATTTTGTTTAAAAAAAAACAGTGTTAACTTTGGAAAACTCCGGAAAATAGTGAAATTTTAATTGTTCACGATGAATAATATTCTTGGTTCCAAAATTATTTTTCAAGTTATATGTCGAGCATATGGTTATTTTGGTGTACAAAATTAATTTCTGATGGGTTTTTTTTTCAATCTGAGGCCTCAGACACAGCGAAAATTGCAAATTTGCTGCCAAAAATATGGTCAACTCTAACAAATTATATCAATACCTCTAGTATAGAGTTTATGGTTGTTTTAACATTATTGTTTCCAGTTAAGTTCTTGTACACTGCAAAACATCGAGCCTTGAAAATACAATTGTGACAGCTGATTTATCCCATGATAGAGTTACATAGCTATGACATAGATTTATTGTTTCATAAAGTCAGTAGCAAATATGTTGAGGATAATGCTACTACATTACAAATGATGGGAATCACTTAAATAGCTGATAAAATATTTCAATGGTATGAAACTTTGACATGCAAGTGAGAAGGCAGGCTGATGCATTTTGGTTGAAGAATAGGAGCAATGAAGCAATAGCTTTTTGCTAGGATTTGAGTGTATTCTAAAATCTACCACCTACTTGTTTAGTCCTCTTATTATTGCCTCATATCTACAATAATACCATTCTCACAACACGTAACATATATAGCTACTAAAGTAATTTTAGTTTAAACAATCAACATTATTTTTTCTTTTAAAGATTATTCCTTATGTGCATCAGTAAAGTTTATTTACTTCTACATAACTATTATTATTTGAGCTATACTATAATATGATCTTACCTGTTGACATCTCTGTGCTCGTACATCAAGACACCAAACATCACTTAAAGCCTTGCCATCATATCCACCAGCTACTAACAACTGTGGATTGTTGTTGTTATAATCAAGACAAATTGCGGCATGATAAACTCTTGGAGGGGGTTGTGGTGCTCCATGTACATGAGAAAAACACTATTAGTACGAGAATATAATGTACAATCAAACAAATACTTTATACAATATATATTATTAGATGAACTGAAACACTTCTTCATGCCTAATTTAATATAATAACAATATCTAAAGTATCAGCTGCATTTTAAAAGCCTATCAATTATGTTAGTAACATGTACTGTGTTTTGCTGCCACCTGAGTAAGTCCAATCACAGTATATACATTGCTTAGAAGAGATTTTTATTTCTCTTAGTTTTACTAACTAAAGTAATCAAGCAGTCTATGCTTGAATTATTCTGCCTGAATAGAATAAAAATAATGTGCAGTAATTATGATAAGAATGTGCAATAATATAAAGTACAACAAAATGAACAATAATCATAATACATCAGTTACACATTTCTGGTTTCATGGCGACGTGTGTATGTTGCTGAAAATATAGTTTCCTGACAACATGCGTCATATATTTGCTATAATAATGTAAGCATAAAAAGTATTTCAGAGTATAAAAGTGAACACAAACATTAGTAATCACTTTAAAACATCAGACATATTTGAGTCAGGAAACTTTGTGTCTGAATAGGATCATTAAAGTGTTCCATTAATAAATTTAAAAAAATAATTATTATTCCACCCTAGATATCTTCACAATGATATGTTTAGGTACATAACCTGTGAAATAACTGATGATATTTCACCCTATTGCTGTACTGCCAAGCTCACTGCCCTTGTAGTTATAGCAACTGCTGAACTTGTCAATTTTCTTGGTTTTTTAAGCTACCATCCTCTTGTGTAGCTGAAGATATCTAGTGTGGAATAAACCACATATTACACTCAGCAGAGTGATATGGCTTGATATTTCATTCCCTCTGGCTCTTGAAAATAAATTAGCCAGGTCATGAACCATTTCACCATATCATACTACTCTGACTCATGTAATAAGTACTATATACTAGATAATGTAATACAACATGCACTAATAGATTTTTCTCAAGTCTTTTATGCCTCATTCCTACATAAACATAAATTTACTTACCCCATGTAAGCAGCTTAAGCTAAAAATATTGTTTGAACATAAGTACAACAAATACCTTCTGCAAGTGCAGCTGCCTTGAGACTTGTATAAAAATACTATTACATGTCTTTGTACTTTAGACAGTGTACTCTCTCCCTCCCTGTTTTTTTAATGTTTTTGCTGCTTAGCAATGGCCAGTTGCAACTTACTAGTCTCTTCAATGAGAACTCATTCATGTCAATGAGAATTTATACACTGAATTATAAAAAAAAAGTTTGCTTTTTTTATTTAGTTCCATATAGAAAGTTTTAATAAATTGAAACCATAGTTGCCAACTTTCCAAAATGAAAAACCGGGATTGATCACATCCACTGGCACGCCCACTAATGAATATAATTAAACATTATGAACTTAATCTGATAAAAGAAAAATACTGAGGCTGTGCGCTAAATAGAATTATTGATGAAAGTCTGCTGATTGATATGATGTAATAATTTACAGGAAATTGTATTGCAATTAATCTGGCAATCGCTTGCAAAAGCCGGGGAAAATACTACGAAGAAAACTAGGAGAACTAAAAAAAACCGTGGGAACTCAAAAAAACCGGGAGAATCCCATAAACGGGATGATTGTCAACTATGGAACACTCCACTAAATTACTTGTTATTTTAAATAAGTGGCCGATTTGCCTTAGTTCCTATGTTCCATGAAACCCCCTCTATCTTTAGTCTGAACTAAGATAGTGTAAATACTAAATAGATTATTATTTCTAGTCCACTCTCAGTATGCAATTCATATAAACACTGAGTTTTAAAGCTTTTACATTTCGAATTTATTTACTCTACATACATAAATAGTTTACATTGTACATATGTATTGGCAGATGAATGCTATCATTTGTATTTTATTGCTCAATTTCTGTGCATACACATTTTGACTAACCTCATATTATCAATACAATTACAATGATTGAGAGATTACAACAATTCTTACCATTTGTGCCAAGTCTATGAGGCAAGTGTCATTGAGTATACTAGTACCATTCCATCCACCAAACAAGACCGCATGTGTAGGCCTAATGCAGGTGACTGTAAAACCACATCTAGGAGAAGGTCTACTTCCAGTAATCAAGGGAGAAGACCATGTACCTAAATAAAAATAGCAATGTAATATTTATTTTGTAAATTATTTTAAGATATCCATTTTATGAAGATTTCAAATGTCATACACATAAATTTAAAGCTGCTGTATATGTAGTAATCATTATACAAGTTATAATTCAAAAGTATCGTATTTATTGTTAGTAGTAATATACCAAATATCAAATTTTTGGGTTGATATTATTGGAATAATAAGAATGACTTACAATAATTATGTTAGTACATAGTGTTTTATATAAACACTTTATATAGCCACAAATTTATAATATTAATTACTTCACAGACTTTATCTGACAATAGGATTATATAAATCACAAAAATTAATTAAGTATTTAGCTTTACATTTTTGTAAAAATTATTAATTCAAACTAATACAACATTTTGAATTATTTACTATTAGAGGAAATGTATTCTCAAACACCTCAGCACTTATGCAACTACTAAATGTATGTCCACTATTTTAACAAATTTGCTCTATTACTATTGATAGACACAGTCACATATAAATTGCTTTATTATTACTATTTACACAGAGCAAGTACTATTTAGTGGTGCCCATTGTTTTAATAAATAGTAAATGAGTCATCCTAGAAGCAATACTAAATACAAGAATACATAATTAGCATGTTTAAATTAATTTCATTCCATTCTATCACTACAAATAAATTCATAAATATACCAAATTCCTTAGTTAAAAAATCACTAATACATACACCATATAATCATAATCTGAGATAGCAATTATTCGAGTTTCTATTTATGTTGGAAAGAAATGATTGAAAAGTCAATAAAGTTCATTGCTAAAGACAGATGTTAGCACTGTAACTTTGAATTTATCACGTCTGATTATATCTTTATAATTATTCCTGATAAATATTTACAATGTAAAAGGGTAATAGTTCGTCTATGTCTGAAACCATTAAATTATATTCACATCAACACGACAAAATTAAGTATAGCACAAATATATAAAAACATTGTTATAATTATTCCATGATAATTTCGATAATAGTTTTAAATCTACAAATAACTCTAAAAAATTATATCTGTAATACTTTACTAACCCTCTCGTTCCCGAATTGTTTGGACGCGCGCGGAAAAATCTAATCTTCCACCGCGGAATAGTGCATTACCGTTTTATTTTTTTAACTCGATGCTGGCTGGGAAAACCCCATAGCAACCATATATCACTTAATAGACCAAGAGTTTGGGATTCCCCTCATTTTTTGATTGAGAAAATTGAATAATATTTAGGCCCTCTACTATTACTTTAAAAAAAAAAAATTTTTTTCCCAAAAAATTCCACTTTTCCCATCAATAAAAAAAAAAAAAAAAATAGAAATAATATTGTTTGATGTACTTTATACCAATATTATATTAGTTCAACAATAAAATATGTTGTTTGCTGTGTTTGGTGCTGATTGTGATCATGTAGGAGACATCTATGAGTGTCCACAAGGAACATATGACATCGGACGTCTAGCTCCACTACAAAACAATTTCATATACACAAAAACACAAACAACAAAGATATTTGTAATACAAACAACAAATTATTCATGATCCTATATAATTGCAACTTTATGATGTATTGTATGCGGTTTCATACAGGATTTTTGTTTGGGGGGGGGGGGGTTGGGCTCCGAGTGTACTTCGCCACACCCATTTTTTGGAACCTACACTACTTTGATGCACATCTTTGCATAAGAGTCTATACTTCACACTGATGATCAGTGTTCGGTCCTATGCACTAAATGGCTCAGTTATGATAAGAACATAATGGGATACAATATCAGACTAAAAATAAATGCTTCCAAAATGTTTTCAACTCCCAAAATTCTAGGGGGGAACCCAGGGCTAACCTCCCACTGTATGAACCCCTGGTATGTATACTCCACACTGTCCATGAGATAAACAATCGTTGTATTGAGAGTGTGTAATTTGAAAATGAAAAGCAGTACAAGCACACACGTGGAATTCAACCGGCATGGATGGTGTCACAGACTGAACGATCCCCCCAGGTTAGGATTAACTGGTGTACACACACACACACACACACACATGAAATTCAACTTACATGGGCATAGTAGCACCGATCCAATAAGATCCAGAGTTCCCTCCCAGGTTGGATCCGGAAGTGCCGCATACTGTTTGTCCACGGTTGCTCTCTCTCATTCCACAAACGCACGCACACACATATACACACACACACACACACAAGAAAAAAGAAGCTACAGGTGAATACAGATCATAAAAATAAATTTATAATTTATTATACATAAATTGACTGGTGTACACACACACACACACACACATGAAATTCAACTTACATGGGCATAGTAGCCCCGATCCAAAAAGATCCAGAGTTCCCTCCCAGGTTGGATCCGGAAGCGACGCATACAGTTTGTTCATGGTTGCTCTCTCTCTTTCCACAAATGCACGCACACACATACACACACACACAAGAAAAAAGAAGCTACAGGTGAATACAGATCATAAAAATAAATGTATAATTTATTATACATAAATTGACTGTGTACACACACACACACACACATGAAATTCAACTTACAAGTCACTCTCATTCCACAAATGCACGCACACACATACACACACACACTAGAAAAAATAAGATACAGGTGAATACAGATCATAAAAATAAATGTATATTATAAATTGACTGGTGTACACACACATACATGAAATTCAACTTACATGGGCATAGTAGCCCCGATTGGAAAAGACCCCCCCCCCTTCCCGAGTTCGTTCCCTCCCCGGTTAGATCTGGAAGCGCCAGAATAACATTTCAACTCCACGCACACACATATACATCGAGTGTGAAGCTCCACTACAACACCACAAAAACACAGACAACGACAACGACAATAACAATACATATTACAACTTTTGGGATGTTCAGGGGGGGGGGGGAGCAGCCACAAATATCAAAGTCTGTGGTCCTTCACACAAAAGATTATGGAATATCAATGGGTGTGTTGTCCTCTTTCTTCCACTCTCCCCCTACCTCATCCACCCGACTCTTGTTCTTCGGTTCCCGCCTTCTCCGACCGCGAGGACGTCCAGAACTCGGAGCAGGAGGAGCCACTTCCTCTTCTTCATCACTGGAACCTGCTGCCTATTCGTGTTTCATCATTGGAAGACTCAGGTCCGGTATCCTCTCCTTCATCACTGGAAGACTCTGCTCCTGTCCCCTCATCTACGTAATCGGGGTCGGTGACTGCATTCACATCTGGTCCTAGTAGTATATGTGGTAAAAAAAAATTTAAATTTTTTTGAAAATTTGAAATTGTTCAAAAAACCACAAGCCACTTTCAAATCTCAAAACTCAATGAAATATATATATATATTATAGCTAAACAGCTTACTCTATCTCAATATAGCTATAAATAAGTCCTTTTCACAACAGAAGCTTGCTATTTTTCAAGAGAAAGACAAGAGAAAGACAAGCTTACCTCGATCATCTTCTTGACTCCCATTTTCAGTATCAGAGTTGACGGGGTCTGGTCTACCAATCCTGATACAGGGCCTTCTATAGCCCTAGATCTCGTCTCCCTTCTCTCCGCTTGATCCTGAGTCGCTAGAGTCAGTATCAAGCAAGTCTAAAACTTGCACCGCATTGTAACTTGTAGACGCCATCTTCCAAAAAATGACTATGAAAAAATTTTTTTTTTGGCATAGTTACCGGGGTCACACGACACGCTCACTTTTTTCCTATGATGTAATAAGCATTACCTAAGACTGTACGTAATAGGGAGGCTTCCAGTTGAACTGGCGATTTTATATAAAATGGAGAAGACAGTAAGTCAAATCGCAAAGTCTTGGTCGGCAAAGAAGCGGTTGTTTCAATGTGTTATGGAAGGATACTGAGCTCAAGCAATTTTTTGCTGTTTCTACAAAGCTCTGGAGATGACTGGATCCATAAATGAAGCTACTGTGCAGAAGGTAACTTTTTTAAAATTCGACGGAGAACCGATGTTGTTGTTTTTTGCCGAGGAAGAAATAAACGCAACTGCTGTGAGGTACTGTCGAAGCAGTCCTGGCTGAAAGCTATTTTACATGCTTCTCCAATGCATTGGGCACCTGTGTATGCAATCTGAAGGTTCTAGCTATAAAGTAACTATTTTTAAAAATTCATAGAAGCCAACCAATCTTCACCCGCTTTTAAGCGGGATTGGGAACGAAAGGGTTAATATACACTGAATTTTAATAATAAATCATGACTAATTAACTGAAATACAATTTGTAACTAACCTTGGGAAATATGATACTTAGGCATCTCATTTGTACAGCCACGACCATCTTGATAATGTTTAGTCTTAGTAAATTGTGATCCAGACTGCAGTTCACCTGATGGTATGCCATAGCCTCCAATGACGATTAACGAATTATTATAATATATCATTTGACAATAAGATTTCCTCATGGGTCCACTATCATGTTGTGGTGAGAGTTGCATCCATGTCATAGATCTGGTGTCTAGCTGATGTAATGAAGCATGGTATGATGTACCATCAAGACCGCCAAACAAGTAGAGAACATGACCTGAATAAGATGTTGCATAATTATATATTCCAGGAGGTGGAGTACCAGATGTTGGAAGTTCTTTCCAAGATTCTGTAGTGTACTCACAGATTTGAATTGCAGTTCCCAGTTTTCGTTTATTGCTATCAAAGTTATCAACATAACCTCCATAAACGTACAGCTGTTCAGAACTTGCTGAGGCAGAAATAAGTGCTCGAGGTGAAGGTTCATAGTTACTGAGAGGCTGATCTACGATAAATTATAGTGTAAATTGTATACATTTATTTTAATTTTACACAGATATATAAAGTACTATTATTTCACTGCAGAATGAATGTAAAGGTGTATTATATGTTTTTCTAATATGTTAATATACTGAAATAATTTTTTATTAATTGAAATGGTTTCTTATGTAATTATAATTTGTTTAAAATGTTTCATATTTACTTTTCAAAGTCATCACTTATCCTTGGATGTTGCCAATAAATATTTTAGTTTATATTTTGCTGATGTTGGTAGTTAACTGTTTTATAACTTATATGACTGTATACCATAATGGAAAATATTGTTTAATTAACTGCCAATCCTTCAGTCATCTCAGGCAGCTGCTACCTTAATGTCCAATAGCAGCTGTCAACATTATAATGTGACCTTCTACAGGAAAATCGGGCACAACATGGCCCCGACAAAAAATTTTTTTTTTGCACTTACACACTCCTCGGCAAGCAGATATTAAGCTCTCCAAGTTTTATCGCCATAGCTTTAGCCATTCCCGCTATATATCACCTAACCGTTCCCTTCGTTAGGCTTATTTAATACAATTTTAAGAACTAAATCGATCTTTTTGCGACGTCTACGCATGCCGCGTTGTGCCCGATTTTCCCATAGACGGTCACATATAATACTCTAAATGGAATGTAATTGTACTCCTTGAAATATTAAATACACATCAGGTTAATCATGCTTCAGATAAGTTGTTGAAAAAAATTAAGGGAATATGGTTTGCATATTAATAAGTAAAATAATAGTTAATTATTAATATCATATTGTTTAAACTGAATTTAGTCAGAAATATACCCGATTTAAAGCTGGTAATTTTGCTACTAAAATTGTGTTACTACATGTTCCAATGTCTGTAGGTTACTAATCTGTGCCAACGCTGTACATGTCAAGTTTGAATATTTTCATAATTCTATTTAAAGCTCAGATGAACATTTACATTTCATAATTTCTTTCTTAGCCGTCTTTCACACATTAGATATATTCTTCCTGGGTTCAATTTCAAGTGGCGACCAAATATTTTTAATTCTATATTGTTGAGAAAGTCTGTGAAAGTAAGACAATAAATCTAAGAAGGCTGAGAAAGAAATTATAAAGTGTTAAATTAGTGGAGTAAAAAAGTCAACGAATAAAAAGAATCTTTGAAAAAAGAGAATTTCCGTTTGTCTGTTGAGAGACACGTTAAATCTTATACTATAGAAATCATTCTAGGGTGATGCTCTCATAGAGTCATCAGCTTTATTTGTGTTTGTCGGCTGGTTATCGTAGCTTAGTGGCAGAGAACTTGTGTCAAGCAAGCGATCCTTGGTTTCATTCCTGGTGGCGATCAAATATTTTTAATTCTATATAGTTTAAAAAGCCTGTGAAAGTGAGAGAATACATCTAATTTACATTTCAATTGAAATAATAATAAAGAAAAACTGAAATTTATCTTCTCCTAATATATTGATTGCCTTACAAGTGGCTGCAGTTATGGTTGACTCCATTTTAATATCACATTTGATAGAGGTTAATTTACCTTTATTATAGGGGCCAGGATTGGCTTCTACATCTCCACATAGTAATAATAGTTTCTGTTTTAGTGAAGTAGTTTTGGAATGAATTTCTTTTAAGATATTTATTGAACTATTCCAAATGGACCAGTTCAATGGTAGAGATAGCAATTCTACTTTATTATTTGTCCTTTGTGGCTTTATTACATTACAGATTTTGGAATATTGAGTTTTTGTTTTCCTTCTGAAAATCCAGATCATTGTGATGGCTATTAACAGATATTGAGTGTTAGAGAAACATTGAGGTTGATTGATACATGAACAACGAGTCTCCCAGAGCGTTGATCTGTATAGTCTTCTGTTGCTACTTTCCCAGTGTGGAGTTGGATAACGATGGCGACCCATGCTATATCTGTAAATTTGATAACATATTTGTATTATAACTACATCCTATCATGTTAGGAAAATTTTTTGTTGTTTATATCAGACCACTATCTATTTTAACATATAGTTGTAATTCCGTAAATGTCTTATTTGTAAATGATTTATCTTAATCAACACGTTTAAAATATTGAAGTGTATCTTTAACTATACTAAACAAATCAGTTCAAACATTTACTATTCATTTGATTTATTCAATGTTAATTCTAGACTGAACTTCACAACCCTGTATTAGTGAAAAAATAATAAATGTAATGAACCGGCAACAATAGGCATTGGTTGCTGATGGCTGATAAAAAACAGTGAGGCAACTTTACTTGCAATTGGATTTATAATGTATTTCATGAAAAAATTTTGTGAGAAATGAACACTGTATTTTGAACCAAGTTTTAGAAAAGTGGAAGCATTCGTGAGCTCTATGCAATCAAGAACTATTGGTGGATTCGTTAAGCAACGTCTTTGCAGATCATGCAAACTCAACAGATACAAAGTTCAATTTCCAAGACAAATGATGGAAAATGTACAATTCTGTTGCGAACCGTGGCTAAGTGATAAATGTGGGATGGTCCTGGAGGTTTCATGACATTTAGCAAGTATGTAATTATTAAACTTTAATGACTCAAAGTCTCTATGAAACTTTCTAGTGAAAACTAATACTGAGAATAAGCTTATGGTCTAGCTAGCGTATTATCACCCAAACCTTGAATTAAACCGTAGTCATGTGGGCCAGATAATCCTCCCTCTTCCAGTCATGTACAGCAAGAAAATGGGTCTGGGGATACCTACAGTACTTACCAGTTCCATTTGAATGCAACAAGTGAAGCATGGACCAGTAGTGTAATTTAATCACGAGCTAATGGGTGTCTATATGAACTGTCAGCTAGGAAGGTCTTCGCTTAGGGAAATTTGCTTAAAACAATTGTGAAGAGCTTGATTGAACACTGTTATAAAGGGATTTTGAGCTGTGAGTGGAGAACTTTAAGCTCTCTTCTGAGAGGAGCATGTGAGTTTGCTGCTTGTGAATTCTGAGATTACTAATTAAAGTATAGGATAGCCTTCTGCTACTCTTTCATGTTTTATACTCCATGATACAGTTTGTAGGGCTTATTTCAGCTTTCAGTCACCACCAGTTCCAGTGCAGTGAAGTTTTAATGCTCAATCATTTGTTCTATATTATTGCCAATAATAAAGTAGAAGGTTGATTACAATTTAGTGAAGAAATTATAAGCCTATTATAACACATTATACTTATAATTCTGCTCATAACAGTGTGTTCATCACTATGGCACCATAAATGGGAAAAAATATTGTAGTTCTCTAATGCACCATAACGCCATACGTGGAAAATAGTATTGTAGTACTCTGTACTCTACAATGCAATCATAGGCCGCTACGTACATTTGTTCTTAGTTTACTTGTCACAGCACTTTATGTGATACGAGGTCAGCCATTTTGACTGAGCACTTGCTAACAGGGTTAAAACAGTAATGCTAAACAATTAGAAATTTACCTGGTGATTATTGCTTTTCAGTTCTACATGGACAAAGTTGAAGGCTGTCTTTTTTGAATGGGATATTATGAAACCAGTGAGAGGGAAAAGGTAATGACCACAGTAACATACTGCAAATATAGCCCCAGATAATGCTATACCTACTTGAGGAAGAATGTTCAGTGACTATTGTATCTCAATAAGTCAAAACTACAAATGTGTTTAGAGCTCAATAGATACAAGTATCTATGAAGCTAAAAAAACAGAGATATATCAAGAGGATTACGACAATCCCGTTTTAGTAGGCAAAGTCAGGAAGTAATTTGAAAGGATACAGCAAAATAATGCCACATGCACTTATACGTATTTTCTTAATAGTATTGCAATTTTCCGTACAGAAATATATCCTGTATTTCTGCTGACAACAAAATGTCATATATAAAATAAAGTTAGAAGAGAATAGAAATCTCACAGAAAAGCATTAAGGAGAATCAAATGGTTATAACCATTCTTATAATGCAATTTTTTTAAATGTGCTCTCAGCTACTTAAACTTATGAGTGTGGTTCTATGTGCAATAATGGCCAGGTCATGGACTGCTGGCCGACTTTCAATTTTTTATCCATGAAACTGACCAACTGTTGCTCAATTCACTCTAGGTTTTAGTTGTAGCAGCTCATAAGTAGTAGTATTTTTAATTCCTATACACATATACAGTCAGGTATAATGTTTGAGACAAGAAAAATCACATCAGTTAAACAATTCTTACATACTATTGCGTCACCATCCCTTTGTTATACCCCCTTCTCTACTCGCCATCATATTTGTTATGTAATTACCTATTAGCTCCAATGTCAGCCACACCCACACTACAAGCGATAACGACAATGAACAATGTCAGCCAAACTGTATTGCAACTCAGAATTTCCAGATAGATACTTGCTTTTGACTAAGCCTAGACACAACAAAAATAAAATAAAATTAGGTGTTTGATTTTGATAAAAATTATATCGCATTTTTATAAATTTATAATAACAACATAGATGCAATGAAGAAGTCACTGAATCAAACTCTTAGCTAAACTGAGTGCAAACAAGCTTTTAAAGCATTGTCAGATTAATTAATATTTGGGTGCATATTATGTTACTAGAATACAAATAGAGCTGAGTGTTTATTACTAATCTACTTCAACTGAGTCTAAGTCACTATAAAACCAACTTTCTTGTGAAGACTATTATTGAGAAAAACTTTAGTCCTGCCGTATTTCTCATTTCAATAGGAATGGAATCTGTTTAAGGGTGCAGTACCACTTGAAACCGCAGCGCTAAACCGCAGACGGAGGAGTTATGCTATGTATTTATTTCTCGTTGTCTGTTCAATGTATGCTTACTTTGTTGTTGCAGTTGAAACAGACACCAACAGACAGCTCTTATAAACCAAGTTTCAAGAAAAAAGACCGACCAAGAACGGAGAAATAACGGTACAAACCTTACGGCTATTCAGCGAAATAAAGGGGCGACCGTTGTGCAGTTACGAAGTCGATTTTTTTTTCCAGCGGTAGCCTAGGGGCTTCCCCACAACATTACAACGCCGTATTTTTGATATTAGTATTTGTTTTCCATTTTTTTAAATATTTTTATATTATTTTTTTTGTATCCTATTTAAAAGAAAAAACTCGTTGTAATGTTTTTTTAAATGTGGCTTGTACCCCGTGTACAAAATATGAGTTCATTCTGGCCATCCAGTACTTCTGAATATCGATTTTTAGGTACCAAAGCTAACTATTGATTCGTATTCATTTGATTCTTCAACTCCGCCCCCCAACTCTGAGCGCGCAATTTATTGTAGGCAAAATTCCGGGTGGTGGCGGTGTCACAGCAGATTGGGTCCCCTCGCGTATTTGGCCGGGGCGGACCAAATCCGCTTAGCAGATTGGGTCCCACCTCCGCGGAATTGGTCCGGTTTTTCAGTCTTCCTTTACTGCTGTGTAACTGCAGTTTGAAGTGAAGGCGAAGTTACTCTAGAATGACTGATGCTAGTCTAAGCCAATATTAAGCGAATTTGGATTTTAAAATGTTCAAGAATCAATAAAAAATCAGCATTAAGCTTAACAAGATTGAGACTTCATGTCACAGCTTTGGCAATCTCTTCCTTGTAGTTGTTGCAATCTAATCAGTACTACTCTTTAATCATGTCACATATAGTTATAACCTGCTACAACTATCTGTAAATAGAAGGAGCTAAATCACTTACTATAGTTTCAAAATTTGAGAACATAGCTAAGAAAGAAAGGTCAGTGTGTAAATAGCAAATTTGATGCTGTAAGGAACAGCAATAAACAATTCAGCAAACAAATTCTTACATCTTCAATATAGTCTCATATCTTTTCTTCTCCAATGTTTTTTCATATTTTCATAATGCTTCTGTTGTCTCTTACAATTAATCACAAAGGCATTTAACTAGTGGCAACATCAAGAAGAAAAAGTTCAAGTGTTTGTTTTTTAAAACTTTAATTCAGATTGTATTGGCACATAAATGATGCTTCCAAATAAACTTAGAGAGCATTATTCTGTGTTGTACAATCATCTCACATCATACAGCTATGGCCTTAAGATTTTTAAGTGCTGTTTCTGTATAAGTAAGTTTTCAAAGAAACCCATGATAAAATCAACAGGAACAGCAAGAATGGTGATCAGGACTGGCAAGACAGGAGGAACCTTGAAGTATCCATTCAAAGAAAGAGATCTCTACAAGATTTGATTGATTTTACACTTCTACTGTAACGTAGAGCACTCCATCGGAACCACTCACAACATCAATTGGGATAAAGCTAAAGTACTTGGAATGAACAAGATCTACACAGAAGATCTTTTCAAAGTCGTGGTACATTGGGGAATTTAAGAAACCACCATTATGAGAGCTTAGAACATATTTGCATGTTGCCATCACAGCCTGGGGTCCTTTTCTGTTTTGTTTGTATCTGAAAATGGTCACTGAATGATGACTGAAGGAATTGAGGCTTTCAATTACATGACTATTGAACTATATAGTATGTCTAGACATTAATCACACAGGACCAATGAAAAGAAGACTGCTTATAAATTGTGAGATATATCTTCAGTATCCTATGAATGAACAGTACATTACTATGGTCTCATAAAATAATTTCTTATGGCTATAGTTTTGATGTAGCTCTGTTAACTTATACAGTAAATTGCTATAGATATTCTGATGCTTCCAAATTTCCTGTTCCTTGGTGAAACCAACTACACTATATTACATTTCAAGTGTACTGCACTTTTGCCCATTTAATTGAGTCTATAATAATGTTGCACTGTTCATTTTTACGAAACTGAAAGTGTGTCTCATAATTATGTCATGATTATTGTACCAATAATTTACTTTTAATTTCTCACATGTTGCTTTTTTTTTTTTTCATTCATATTACTTAGCTATATTATTTTTATACTGCTATCATAAGCTTTAAAAGTTTAATTGTAAATATTGGAGAAATATTATGTTCTGAAAAAGCACTAGCTATAACAATAGAAGTATAAATAGATGTTTCGGTCAATCCAGTAACCTTTATCGGTATGATATAGATGACTACAAAACTATAATGCATAAATAAACATGAATCTAGTAACAGTTGCTATGGGAGATAGTTACTATGTCCTACAGTAGCCAAGCTGTCATAGGCTGTGTTTAGTATCCTGTAGGGAATTATAACCCTTTTACTTCTTCTCCACTCGAGTTCTGTCAATCAAGTCAGCTAACGACAGTCTAACTTTTAAGTTGTTTTAATATTGGTTACTAAGACAGAACTAAACTGAGAATAATGATACAATGCTTAAATAGAATATGTGAGTATGACGTAGTTATTCAAATGTCCAATCAAATAAATACAGGTGATGGAGCGAGGACAAAGTTGTTCGACAAAGTGCCCGATTCACGGTGTGCAAACTAAAATACAATAATAATGATAATGATATAAAACATAACTTAGCTAAATAATTATGTTCATGTGGAGTCTCCACATATCCCTAGGTTTTTGTTCATATAGCTTTTTGGGGCCATTATATGCCATGACTCCAAAAAACATCTTGGATACCAACTCATGTGCTGACCAACGACTCTCACTCCATTCTGATCAATGTCATGATTGAATTACATAGCATGGTCTCCCACAGCTGATGTATCATCACTTAGTGCTAGGGTTCTCCTGTGCTCCTTCAGCCTATGTTGTAATGTACAGCCTGATTGTCTACTGATATTGTTTATTTAATACTTCACTAGTCCACATTTTTTATTTTACTTATCCATAGTTACATTCTTGAGGTCACTCATTCATTTTCACATTGTATTGTAATAGTTCACTGATGATGACCACAACTAGCTAGTGGTCGAAACATCTGTAAAATAAAAAATTTGGAATAGTGAAGTATTACCTAGTCACATAGGTTTATTTGGATTGATCTGATTGTCCAATGTATGTATGTTTGGTTACAAGAACCACAAGGCACCTGGTTAACTACTCCAGATCTTTCAGTTGGTGGAACATAGTTTTTTTACGTGAACCAACATATTTCTCAGTGTTGAGTGTGGTTTAAAACAGGTCCGCATTTCCAAAGGGGCTAGAATCCTTTTGATACACTCTGAGAAATGCCTCACATAACGAAGAATCACTGTAGCTTTTGGTGTATGATGGACCTGACTGGATGGTGAGGTGTTGGAAATCTGACTGTGTTGGTATGACAAGTAGCCAGTGTTGTATTTATTAGCATTGGGTAGTCATTGGCTTGCAAGGCAGATTTCACATGATCATCTATTGGTCTTTTTCGGCAGACAAATTATAGATCTAGTTTGTCCTAGAGAAAAGAGTCTTTGCTACTGACAACTTGTGGACCAACAGATGGTGTGAATTGAAAGCCAAGTACCGTACTTGTCGGACTTTGTCTTGTGTGTTAAGCACGTTTATTTATATTTCACTCTCCAGCATTCCAGTTTTGTAACCTGAAACCTTAGTGCAAGCAAAGAAATGACCAGAAAGAATCAGATTTGATTGCTCCGAGATTAGCTGATTCATGCCATGTAATTTCTAGCATAAGATTCAATACTTTTCTTCAAAGCAGTTATAACACAATATCTGCTAGCGGAATTGTTTGTAACTCATTTTGCTTTAAAATATGCTAATTGGCAACTCAATGCTTTTTGCTGCATTGCTTCTTTTATCAGTAAAAACAAGACAATCATGTTTGATAAAGTAAGAAATCACCATAAATTATTATGATTTATAAGTTTCAAAGGTCAAGTTACTGGTAGCCCCAAATCTGATATTACCTGCTCCATAATCTGAAGTTATATACTTGTAGCTCGTATCCAACAATCATATTACACATATCTGTGCTTACACGTTCCCAAGCACACTCACATTGTGGATGAAAGATGTGTGCAGGTATATAAAATCTATCCATATCTCATCACAAGTTTGAAGTGACTCAATCAGGATTTTATATTAGCACTACATTAAATGTATACAGTGCCCATACTGGCATGGATGAGATTATAGATGCTGTAAAGGATACTACGTTTTGCTTGGAAGACAGTGGTGGCAAATTTCAATGAAAGCATAACCATGCCTACTATTACCAGGTCAGTTCCAGTAAACCAAAAATGTATAGAATTTTTTAAATCATGTTCATATCATATTTTTGTAAAATGAAAATGATTTGAATATTGAAAGAATTTATCCTGATGATAACTTTGGAAAGTTAATATTGTTCAAGCTAAAACTCTTTTTGATCAAGCAATTCTGCCAAAATTGATGGGAAATTTTTATTCTCGCACTTTGGACAATTATACTGCAGGAGATGTTTTCACAATAAGATGAGTTTTGTGAGTATTTTGACATTACTCAAACTTAAACTAGCAAACTTAAATCCTCATGTTGTCATTATTTTGTTGTTAGCTTTATTGTTTATTAAAAAGTCAAAAATGAAATTTAATTAAAAGGCACAACACAATTTAGTCCAGAGTTAATACTGTTTCACTGTGAATGAGAAAGTCTATTGGCTGTGTTGCACTCAAAATTGAATATTTTTTCTTGAGGTTGCCAATGACCATTTGTACATGAATACAAACATTTGCACTAGTTTGTTTCCTCAGGTGCCTTTGGTAGCACCCTCACTACACTCAGAATACCACAGCCCTGGTAGAGCCTAAGTATAGTAGTGTCCCTGGTGGAAGTGCCTAACTATTTTTTTTATGACCATTTTTACAGGAAAATCTAGCACAAGGCTGCCCCCATCAACATTTTTGTTGAACAAATGAAATAAAAAAATTTAAAGTTTAGGAATTAGTTTTTATTTCTACTGACATGGTAAAAACTGCCTTAGTTTCAGGTTGTAAATACAGCCAGCTACAACTGGCTGAGCTAGCTCAGCTATGTGGTCAGTGGTCAACCACAGTTGTACTTGCATTATATGTAGCTGATTAAGTACTTCATATGAACAATTTTTTGTAGCACTTTTTCATATCATTGCCTTGCAAAGGATTGGTGTTATGCCTAGAGAGTACTTGAATAATAATATACCACATAAAGTGCCCATTCAAAAGTGTATGGGTAAAATCGCCATTCGATTGAAATAGCCCGAGGAGTGTGAAATAGCACTGTTGGAGTTGAAACTGTACACTTATCAAAGTGAAATAATATGGGTAAGTGCACAAGCGTGGGGTGATTAACCTTAGTAACACTGTAGTTTTTGCTGAAAAGTTTGTTTGTAAGGATAGAGGTATACTATTGGCGAGTGATAGCATGGCTAACCGCAGTATTAGGGATAAAGCAATAAATAACACTAGGCTTCACCTTGTGTTATTTCAATTGGTTACTCATGCTATTTATCCCAAGTACCACGGTTACCCGTGCTATTACTCATACTAACATCACTTTTATAAAGCTATATAACTAATCTATGAAGTATTTAAGAATGAGCATAATAAAAATATTGAATGTTCTCAGGATATCAAAGAATAGGAGGATAATGATTATCACAAGAAAAGTCAATTCATTAGTCCATGAATAATAATATTTTTATCTCACATAGAATACAAAATAGTAAATTAATAATTTTGGACTCGAACATATTTTCTTTTTCTTTTTTTTCTTTTTAATTCCAACCTTTCCAACCTCAAGGCTATTATGTAGTGTCTTTAATGTTTAATAAACTCACTGATGAAGGACCCCCATAGTCCAAACTGTTGCAAACCTAGATTTATATACATATTAGTTATATTACATGAAATTGAGCAAATAACATGATATTATATTGCTTCTTGTTCATGGAATAAAATACCTGCCTGGCGTACTACTATCAATACACAATAAAATACTTTTGGAACCAATTGAATGTCATTATATGTAATTCTGTGGCTAGTTTTACAGCCAACATTCTCCAATGAGAGACTAGTAAATACCACTACAAGTAAGTTTAACTTGTTTTTTTATAACATGTTTGAAACCTGTGGACAATTTGGAGACAGACAGCCAGGATCACAGAGGTTTAAAAAATTTAAAAGACATAAGTCTGACCAAGTACATATCCCAAGCAGTGTAAACTTGTATAAACAGCCACAAGGAAGTCAATGATGACATCATCAGACATATTTATACTTCTATTCACCCAAGTCTTTCTGGGTAGAATTCATAGGTGCAATGGAAGTAAACTATGAGATAGTATTGGAATATCTTCAATCTGGTAGATACCCTGTAGGAGCTACTAAAAATCTAAAAAGAGTCATTCGAAAGAAATCTGCTAAATTTTCTTTAAACGATGGTCTGTTATTCTATTCTTCAAGTGGAACTTTGAAACAATGGATATCAACAAAAGAGAAGCAAAATCAAATCATAGCATCATGCCATACTGACAACTTGGGGGGACATTTGGGACGAGACAAGACTCGACAGAAGATAACATCAAGGTATTGCTAATTATTTTATTTTTTTCATAAAATGAGCATTTTGCATTTATCTCAATCTGAAAGCAATGTTGCATGATTTGGTTATTACTCTAGAATTTGTATGCTTCAACTTTCACGAGGAATTAAATCATGAGTGTGACGAAATTTGTGACATAACTATTTGCATTTTGTTTAAAAACTAATTATTTTGAAATATGTATGATTAATGGATAGTAACTGGTATTTAGATATACCTTCACCACTTAATAAAATAAATATACAAATATTGAAATTAATCTTTTTTGTATAATTCTTGGAATAAAGTAATAATTAGCGTAATGTTCTTTTTGGCTGGAATTCTTTGAAGTTAGGTAAGGGTAAGGGGATTTGTTTTAGTAAATAAAATAACAATAAAAAAAATATTACTTTAGCTGTATAGCTAGATGCAATCTCGGTTGAGCACTGGACCAAGTGCAACCTTTGTGCTATCACACAAAATATTAGGCCAAAAGTCCTATAGTGTGCGGGTCCAGTGCTCCCCGAGCTCTAGTTGATTAATTGATTGACTGACTAACTGACTACCAATTTTGGTTTGGTTGGTTGTTTGTTCTATTCATACTGATATTTTGCTTTTGCAGATATTACTGGAATAGCTGTATAAAAGATATTGATTCATATATTCAGACATGTTTGGATTGCCAGCGTGTGAACAAACGACTAGAAAAACCAGCTCATTCTCTTCATCCTATCGAAGTGCACAGTCCATGGTACCGAATCGGAATTGATCTCATTGGACCATTACCACGTTCAAAATCTGGAAATGCCTACATAGTCACCTGTTGCGACTATTTCACAAAATGGCCAGAGGCTGCGGCAATTCCTGACAAATCTGCTTCTTGTGTAGCACAGTTCTTGTACACACTTATTACAAGACATGGCAGCCCAGTAATTGTTCAATCTGATCAGGGAAGAGAATTTGTGAATCAGGTAATTACCACATGCAATAAAACCACTAAATTCATTTTATAAAAAAACAATTACACTGCATTTTCAGTATTTGAAAGCTGGAAATAGAATGACATTGCTTAGAAATGATATTTATGTTGGTCTTTTTTCGTAAGGTTAACCAGTATTTGTTTGAGAAGACCGGAGTGGAGCATAAAATTTCAGCTGCTTATCATCCTCAAACTAATGGTTTAGTAGAAAGATTCAACCAAACTCTCACCAACATGTTAATAAAGCTGAGTGGAGAGAGGCAAAATAATTGGGACGATTACATTGATGCAGCCTTGTTTGCATACAGGTATTTAATCAACACCAATAATGTTTGAAATTGTTTCTCTGCTTTTAAATATGATTGTAGTTAAGTATTACCTTTTAACAACATGTGAGAATCAGACGTCCATTGTCTTCCACATTTTAGTAGCAGAGTGCTTGGTCGCTATTTGAGCATACTATATTCGATACCTGTGGTAACTTATCTTCACTTTCATTTCTATATTATGGAAAGAATCAGAATTGATACCAATGGAATAAAAAATAGTGGATTGAATGAATTATTTATATATTTAGGACAAGTCAACAGGATTCCAGCAAATACACTCCCTTTAAGCTTTTGTATAAGCGGGAAGCCAGATTGCCTGTAGACATCACACTTCCAATGGAATCTGAAAAAGCTGATGAAGTTTCTACGTGAGTTAAAATTAAAATGTTTAATGTTAATACTCCATGAGCTAAGTGATTGCCAGACTATAATGTTTCCATCTATTTGGAGGTTATAGGGGGAGAGGGGGGAGGAAGAAGAGCAAATGGAGATTAAAATAAATTGAGGGAGTAAAATGCTATTCAGTAATCAGTAATGAGCATTAATACAATAAAATGAATGAATGCATGCATTAATGAATGAATGAATGAATAGTTGAGTGAACGAACAAATGAATGACTGAACGAATGAACAAACAAACAAATGAACAAACAAACAAAAAACAAAAAAACGAACAAACAAACAAACAAAAACATACTAATGATAATAATAATAATAATAATAATAACAATAACAAAAATAATAATAATCATTATAATAATAACAATAATAATAACAACAACAACAATAATAATAATAATAACAATAATAATAATAATAATAGTAATAATAATAATAATAATAATAATAATAATAGTAATAATAACAATAATAATAATCATCACATAATGGGCATATTGAGCTCTTTAGTTTTATCATTTTAGCTTTAGCTATTCCCAATGTATGGAATATTTTTATCAACATTCAAGCATGCTGCTTTGAGCCCTATTTTCCTAAAGTCAGTCACATATATCACTGCAAAGTAATCTGCCTTGAGGGAAGACATTTATTAGGCAACCAATAGGTTGTTAACGTTTAAAAACTTTAATAACACTGCCATTACAGTACCTGCTTCTGATTTTGTAAATTTTTACAACTCATGTCCAGTTTAGAGTTTTTAAAATTCGATAAACATTGAGTACAATTAATTTCAGTGTGAGGAGGATTAGCAAAACAATTTTCCAGGAGGTGACGCAAATATCTCCTAAGGTATTAAAAAAACGCTGGTGTATAATATAACTAATTGGCTTTAAATGTACAATGGTGGATTAATGGCATGTGCACTTTAGAATTCCATCAGCAAATGACCTTGATGAACACATGGAATCAATGCTTCAATGGGCTGATGAAATCAATACTAAAGCCAAGGAGAATATAAAGAAGGCTCAAGTAAAACAAAAGAAAAGGTATGATGCTAAGCATAAGAAGCCAGACTTTAATGTTGGAGATAAGGTATGGCGCTACAACAGCCGCAAGCAGACAAGAAAAGGAGGAAAGTTGGAGTTTAATTGGGATGGTCCATATGAAATTGCTGAACAAACAACCAGAGGAACATACAAATTAAAAAGCAAGTCTGGGAAAATTCTCAAGCAGGGAATTAGCAGTATAAATTTGAAAATTTGCAAGAACACAGATATGGTTAGTTAATTGTTAGTATGTTAATAATGTAAAAAAATTTCATGCTACTTATCGTGTCAATTAAGTATCAGTGTTTATCCCTTTCATTCTAGTTTTAATGCGCATAAGGCAAGTACACCTTTTACCCGTCCTGTTATCAATATCTGAAATATCCTTCCTCGTTTCCTTATTCAACATTCATAAGCTTTCCTTCCATGTTTGTATTAAATATTTATGAAAGGAATTTGAGGAACTTGTGTCAACATCAGAAAAATCTGAAAGGGAAGTCATTACTCATAGCAATGTAAATATAATAAGATTTTATTAGCTGGACTGATAAGTATTGATTTAAAATTATTAATAAAACACTACAATATTTAACTCTAAATGTGTACCATGCACTGACTCATACATAATTATATGAAAATTGATGTCTTTTGTGATAGAAGACAGCGGAAGAAGACATAATGACAATCGAAGAAATGGGTACCATTACAGAAGACAATGTATGTGTAGATTTACAGTATACATAAATACACAAATTTCTCACTTATTTGAATAATTTTGGTGTGCCAGTACTATAAATAAGATCAGTTGCAGTGATTATTATTAATAAATTGGAGTAATACATATAATAATTAACATTTACTCATATCAAAGTAACCAATTAGAAAGTTAATTTTCTCATTTATTAATTCTCTATAATTTTTTATTTCATTTAACATGTGCTTTATTCATGATTAGGTTGAAATGGGCAAAGTTAAATTTCGATATTAAAACAATTTTTTATTACAACAACTGTGAATATTAGTGCTTGTCCGCTTTAAATACCAGTTCAAATTACTAATCTCTAATTAATAATACATCATCAATGCTTGTAGCAAATAAGTGTATCACATGGCTATCCATGTGATAATGCAGCCTGAAGCTCAGCCTCCAGCTGGTCAGCAGTGTATGTGCCAAACTCGCTGTGCCACAAAGAAATGTTCATGCAAACGGCAGGGTAACATATGTGGACCACAATGTCATCCTGGTCGAGCATGCATTAATACAGGATCTCAAAAGCTAGCTGCAATGCAGTCTGCTGCAGTGATTGAGGTAGCCGAAACGAATGCAGAAGAAATGGGTACCATTACAGAAGACAATGTATGTGTAGATTTACAGCATGCATAAGTACATGAAGTTCTCATTTATTTGAATACCTTTGGGATGCCAGTACTATTAAAAAGATCAACTGCAGTGATAAATCGGAATAATACATATAATAATTAACATTAACCAATTAGAAAGTTAATTTTCTCATTTATTAATTCTATTATTTTTTTTATTCAACATGTGCTTTATGCATGATTAGGTTGAAATGGGCAAAGTTAAATTTCGAATGATTAATATTATAACAATTTTTTTATTATAGCAGCTGTATGTCTATGTGAATATTATTGCTTATTTGTTTTAAATATCAGTTCAAATTACTAATCTCTAATTAAAGTATATAATTAACTAAAAATGTGATGTCTATTGATGCAAGCTCAGAAAACACTACATATGAAAAGGTAATCCTGGTTGAAATTATTATGCATAATAGTATACCACGTAAACTGCCCATTCAAAAATGTATAGGTAAAATCACCGTTTAATTGAAATAGCCCGGGATAAGTGAAACAGCACAGTTAAGTTGAAATAGTACACTTATCAAGGTGAAATCGTATGGGTAAGTGCACACGCGTGGGGCGATTAGCCTTAGTAATGCCATAGTTTTTGCTAAAAAGTTTGTTTAAAGTAAACGATGGTTTTAGGTAAGGATAGAGGTATACTATTAGCGAGTGATAGCACGGCTAACCATGGTATTAGGGATAAATATCACTCGTAAAGCAATTCATAAAGCAATAAATAGCAATCAGCTTTGCTTCAATTGTGTTTTACTTGTGCTATTTATCCTGAAGACCATGGTTACTCGTGCTATTACTCATACTAATTGAAATGGTGTTGCAGCACTTTAAATGTGCTAGACTCTTTGGTCTCATTGTCTACCTTTTTTTTTTTATGATTCAAATAAATTTTCAAATATTATTTAGTCTATCCATGTGATAATGCAGCCTGAAGCTCAGCCTCCAGCTGGTCAGCAGTGTATGTGCCAAACTCGCTGTGCCACAAAGAAATGTTCATGCAAACGGCAGGGTAACATATGTGGACCACAATGTCATCCTGGTCGAGCATGTATTAATACAGGATCTCAAAAGCTAGCTGCAATGCAGTCTACTGCAGTGATTGAGGTAGCCGAAACGAATGCAGTACAGGAGAAAAAAATATGGACTGTTGTTGGCCAAATCTCACTCTCAATTACTGATAAGAATATCCTAACCAGCAACATGTGGTTAAATGACCGTCACATAGATGCAGCACAGACCATTTTGAGAAATACCTATGGTATAGCTGGACTGGAAAGCCCTACATTGCAATACACAAGGACATTTACTGTTCATCACTTGAACCCCTTTGTGCAAATATTAAACCACAGCGGCAACCATTGGATGACAGTATCTACAGTAGGATGTCAACCTGCCACTGTCCAAATTTATGACAGCATGCATTTACTACTCAGTGAAGATCTAGAAGAAATAATCGCAGACTTACTGCACACAAATAGCAAAGACATCAAAGTAAATTATATGAATGTTCAAATTCAGAAGGGAGGTTCTGACTGTGGTCCCTTAGCGATCGCTTTTGCAGCTGCCATTTGTAATGGACAAAAACCTGAACTCATAACTTTTAACCAAGAAACGTTAAGATCAGAATTATTGAAAGTATTTGAGAGCAAAACTCTCACAACATTTCCAAGCAAAAGTGAGCAAAGAAAGGCAACTTTTGACACTCAAAAGATACCAATTTATTGTAGCTGTCGACAGCCTGAAAAAGGTCGTAGTATGGTATGCTGTGATGAATGTGGAGAGTGGTACCACAGGGAATGTAGCAGAATAAGTAATAAAGATTGGAATAGCAAGAAGAAACCCTGGGTGTGCCCAAAATGCAAGAACTGAATGATTTACTACAGATCACTTTTACAATTTAAAATTGCACTTTGGTATCATTATACTCAATAATTTTTTATGTAACTACAAATGAAATGTTTAATATTACTAATTAATTTCTGGTTAGCTGCCTGGTCACAGTTACTAAGAAGAAAGTACCGTACATCTTACATCTGGTGAACCAGTAATCTCACTAATGTATCTTATACTTAACACCTTAACCTTGTCACCACTGCCAGTAATTGGTCAAGTGGTTTTCCAAGATGGGGGGGGGGAGGTGAGCAAGAATGACATACCCTAAGCATTACTGGCACCAGCATCTCATAATAAGCTTTAAACAGGACGTACTTGAGATTACATGGAGTTCTTGTTAAGTGGCACCATCAGGCAATGCCCTGGATCTATTTACTTTAGTCTACTTGGACCATGCTTAGTCAGCAACTACCCCCAAAACTTAACAATTGTGGGTTCATTGGTGCGCTTAAACCCCTCCATAGACAAGGTCATGGTCCAAAGAGGAAACATAGCACCTCACACACACATGCACACACACACACATACACACACACACACACACTTTTTTTGTTAACTCTTCATTATTAACCTGTGAGGGACAGTGGCGTAGCTGAGGGGGGCCTGGAGGGCCTTGGCCCCCATCAAAAATATTTTATCAATTAGTCATAAATTCAATTTAAACTTGGTTCATACATTTATAGGTCACAAAACTAGGACCCTCCAGCAGTTTCTCTCCAGCTACGCCACTGATGAGAGGTGAGAGTGTTCCAGGATCATATTGTCCAATGGCTTGACAATAGCCATGCACAATCACCTGGACTCACACAAAGTTGATATACACATAATAATAATAATAATAATAATAATAATAATAATAATAATAATAATAATAATAATAATAATTATAATAATAATAATTGGCGAGCGAGCGAGACACTTACAGGGGTAACACAATCGAAAATCGGGGATGTTTGTTTGTTTATATATATGTTTGGACGTACGTAAGGCATTTTTGTACTTTGACCCTCGCGTTTTTGTGTTAGTTATGTGGTCGACCCCGTCCCAAATTGCACTAAACAGAATTCTCCGGTTTATCGATCAGTACCCGTATCACCCTAGAAATTGAATTGTTTACCGTTTTGAATTCTTTTGCCGGTGCAGTTCAAACTTGAAAACTTAAGGGACTTCCATTTCTATTCGAGTTAGTGGCGGTGGTAAGTCAATGCGCTCTTTGTCACCGTTATAAGCCGTGCGCAAAAGTATTTACTTGAAAATACATTGTCCACTAGACTACCGCTATGGTAAGTCTGTGTAGGTCCATGTCCAGTTGTGTCAAAGCATTATGTGTTACAACCACTACTTAGCTAAAGAATATCACAAAGAAAACTTTTAAATAACGTCTATTGTTTTGTTGTTGTTTTTTTCCTTCCAAGCAGTTGCAGAGAGTTGTTACTATGGCACTGAAATCCTTTAACCCTGTATGCTAAATTTAAAAACTGGACCTTATTTTCAGTAACTTCAGTGTTAGAAGTCAAAATAAAAATAGTATAGTCTTTAGGCTCGCTCGCCATTTGTGCTCAAGCACATCACTAGTAATAATAACAATAATAATAATATAGGGGAGGAGGTGGGGGGTTGGAGGTGAGTGGGAATAAAGTATCGAGAATAGAAGGAAGGAGAATAGAAGGAAGGAAAAGAGAGAGGGAAAAGAGGGGAATAGGTAATACTTTGAAAGAATAATTGATTATTTGGCTATATTTACACGCACGCACGCAGCATGCATGCACACACGCACGCACGCACGCATGCATGCACACACGCACGCACGCACGCATGCATGCACACATGCACGCACGCACGCACGCATGCATGCACACACGCACGCACGCACGCATGCATGCACACACGCACGCACGCACGCATGCATGCACACACGCACGCCACGCACGCATGCATGCACACACGCACGCACGCAGCATGCACGCACACACGCACGCACGCACGCATGCATGCACACACGCACGCACGCAGCATGCATGCACACACGCACGCACGCACGCAGCATGCATGCACACACGCATGCACGCAGCATGCATGCACACACGCACGCACGCACGCACGCATGCATGCACACATGCACGCATGCAGCATGCATGCACACACGCACACACGCATGCACGCAGCATGCATGCATGCACACGCACACACATGCATGCACACACGCACGCACGCAGCATCAGCACACACGCACTCACGCATGCATGCATGCACACGCACGCATGCATGCAGCATGCATGCACACACGCACGCACGCACGCATGCATGCACACACGCACGCACGCCACAGCATGCATGCACACATGCACGCACACCACGCACGCACGCACCAGCATGCATGCACACACGCACGCACGCACGCATGCATGCACACACGCACGCACGCACGCATGCATGCACACACGCACGCACGCAGCATGCATGCACACACGCACGCACGCACGCATGCATGCACACACGCACGCACGCAGCATGCATGCACACACGCACGCACGCACGCAGCATGCATGCACACACGCATGCACGCAGCATGCATGCACACACGCACGCACGCACGCACGCATGCATGCACACATGCACGCATGCAGCATGCATGCACACACGCACACATGCATGCATGCACGCACACACGCATGCATGCATGCACACACGCACGCACGCAGCATGCATGCACACACGCACGCACGCAGCATGCATGCACACACGCACTCACGCATGCATGCATGCACACACGCACGCATGCATGCATGCACACACGCACGCACGCAGCATGCATGCACGCATGCGCAAACACACACCCATACACACATGTAGCCCAGTAATGGTAACTGGTGCAAGTACAGAATTTCTTAATTCAATAGGTGGCATTTCTATTCATAGATACCTTTTTTTCAGTTTTCATAGCACATATTTGAAATCTGATAACTTGATCAAGATGACATATTGTCCTGCATCATTAGCTAAATTAACAAGCTGACAATTCTAGATGGTAAATCAAACTAAAAGATAACTATTTAGGACAACAAGTAGCAAATATTGAGCAAGCATATATCATTACTTATAATGATATGTTTCATATCATTTAAGCATTGCTTTAAGTCTGATGAATTTTAAATTAAAAACCTGATTTTTGACTAATATAAATACACCCTAAAAATCATATTTATATGAATGCATACCTTTATTCCAGGTTTTATCTTTCTATCTAGTATTCAAACAAAAAGATAAGACGAGATATTAGTTCTCTGTATGTACATAAGTGGTAACTTCTAAAGGAATAGTAATAGCAGAAAATGAAGATGGCAACATCAACAATAAAAATAGTCGTTTAAGATCTAAATTGCTTAGATTACCTATAATTAAATCTCTAACACGTCAACATTATACTAGATAGTTAAAAAATATAGTAAAACATCTAAAAATTTTATTTCCACTAAATTACTCATTGTAACAGCCCCAATATTTCCATGAGTGTTTACAAGTTATTGAGTGCATTGGTTCCTGTGGCTATACAGTCCTCATGCTAGTTATGTCTGTGACACTTGTTCTTTTGTTGTTGGTTTCTGCACAATCCAACTATAGTGAGGTAGCTGAGCCATGTGGTTAACCACGCACCCTTTATGTACATAATTGCTGCACCGAATGAATATAATTGTGAGACAAGTTTTAAATGCAGTATATTCTAAATACAAAACCTGATCTTTTTTAATTCAAAATAGACAAGAGCAAATGAAGCAACTGAGAATTGACAATGATATTACGTGCATTCTCTAATTGCCTTTAATAATGAATAGTTCTAAAGGAATTCTAACATGTTAATTAACCATGTCTTCACACAATGTGGCAAGCAGATTATTTGATTATTGAATGCTCCATGTAGCATGGGTGTAGCGAGTAAAATCTATTGAAATTGTTAGAAATGATTAATAAAAATATTTCGAAAATATTTAAAGTGCTCGTAAAGTAGTTCTCTTATTAATGTACTCTGACTCAAGTATTGTACATAGCATGAGTCAGAGTATAAAATGGGCGCCTAAGGCAAATGAAAATATCATGTGAAAGTGATTTAGACTTTTTCTCAAACAGTCAGAGTACATTTTTCAATTCATTTTACTCGCTATATACGCACTGCTTGGAGAATTCAATAAAATAATAGCATAAAATACGGAAGAATATGTAATAGCTAAACCATTGGTTTGAGGAGTTATCCAGCGATAATTCTGAGAGTTGCCATGGTTTAACTATTTTATACCATTGCTACCATTTCTGACAGATAAAAATACTAATCAATGACAGAAGCTATTTAAGCGAGGCTTGCAACTATCGACTAAAAGTGTATTTACCTTGGTGAACAACGTTCTATTTCCACAGCCTTTAGACAAGAATAGTAGTGATAGAGCTGATACATCCAGTGAGGTTCGGGGATAGCATTTATAAAACCTTTTAAGCCTAACTAGGTCCCCTTTTAGCCGCCTTTAGATAAAAATAGTGGCAACTGAGCAGATTTGTTCAGCGAGGCTAACTCAGGAATAGTTTCTACAAGATCACTTACATTTTGTTGTATTCAACTTCATTTTATGTCAAATAATGCTTCTGTGTTGTATATATAATTTAAGCACTTGACTTGTGTACATACATTATCCCTTTCAAACTGAAGATTACTTAAATAATTCTGTCATTTGTTGGCTGAATTTTTTTTAATTATATTGCTAATTTCTAGGAAATATCAGCCAAATTTTATCATCTTCTGAGATGTTTACCCCTAAAAAAGGCTTGTGCAAGAGGCTGAAACATTTTTGGGTATATTTAGCTAATAATAGTAACTAATTAAAAAGCAGTCATTGTAGTAAGGCAATAGTAGCAATTAGGTTTGCAAAAAGGTTTAATGAACAGAAAGGCAATGTTATACACTACATTATGTAATTGCAGTGGAGAATCTAAATTAGTTTAGTCACCACATTGTCATCATTATTCAGCCCAACCAAAAACGTGAAAAAGGTTTTTCAACTTTCAAACTGAAGTCTTCACGGAGTAAGCAAATATGGACATGCTTGATAAAAGTATGCAATCACTACAGTATAATCTAATTACTGCATAGCTATGTATCACAATTTAAAAGTTATCAAAGGTCATAATATCACAGTTTTTTCAAATTCAAAAATCATCATTTTTTTATAGCTTCAAAGTTTCGTACTAGTAGGATAAAAGCAGACAAATATTGCATATATCCATGCCATACCATAAATGAAGCCATAAACATAAGAGGCATAATTGAAGGGGAAAAAAGAGCAAAACCTCACATTTTAGGAGATATTTATAGCTAACAGATAGAAAAACATTTTAGAAGCACGAGAACAACACACACACACACACACACACACACACACACACACACACACATACACACACACACAACACACACACACACACACACAATAAGAAGCAAATTTTGAACATATAGGAAAAAATATCATGATATTTTTTATTATATACTGAGAACAGGTCTTGATAACTGCTGCTACACAGAATATGCACTAAAGTAAACAGGATGAGGCCTAGGGTAATATTTCCCCATATCACCTGTGTTCACAGTTATCACGTTGGGTTATTACGTCCCTCCAGGTTACAAATTTGTTTATGGTGTTTACAATGCCATAGCTATGGCATCAACACATGAGCAGTACATAATAAATTTATTTAATTCGTCTGATTGGTTCTATTTACACTTGTGCCTGTGGCACTCATGTAAATACTAAGCCAACAGACTCATGATATTCTCCAGTATGAAATGAAAATGAAGCTTATTTAAAAAAAATTATTCACTTAAACGTCCAAACCACCAAATGGTTTTAGCCAAGCTTTGTGAAATAAAAGTTGCAAATACCTAAGCCACTAAGAAATTCATGTGGCATCAAGCATTACATACTAGTGATTACAATCCCTGCAAGAGGCTCAAATGTCAGTCTAATTGAATTTAGTTACAAAAAAAGTTAGATGATATCCTGTGGAATCTTCTTACATTTATAGCAGTGAACAGTGGAACTTGAACTACATCAAAATTGCTAGAGCTCAATAGTAAAGTGAACATACCTCTACTTGAAGACTCCTGAACCCCCAAAACGATGCAATAGCTGTCGTGGAAGACGATAAACTAGGCGGACCAAATCAGCAGATGACGGGCCAAATCCGCTAGCGTTATTGGTCCGGGGGGACTGTATCCGCTAGCGGATTTTATCCGCCCAGACCAATAACGCTAGCGGATTTGGTCCGATCGGACCGCAATTTGCCCGGACCAATTTTCCTGTGACACCGGGACGACCAATAGCAGCCGCTAAATTGTTAGCGACCTCAGCGCGCGCGAGCGACGAACGAATCCTCACACACGAGCCAGCAACCCCGCTGCTAAAATTTCTCGACTGAGTTAATTTGGTAGGCTGATACCTCCTATAATGGCTTTGATCGTGCTTTTTTTACTTGGCTTGTTCGTGGGACCGGCTACCTCATGTAAAAAATCAGGTAAGGAAGGACTTAGTCCAGATAGCTAATCATGCTATCTATGATGTAATTATAGGGAATAAACTCCAAGTACAAATAGTGGCAAACTACACTTCACCAAGTTCACTTTCACTCAAGCCTCCATCCTATCTGGCTGGAAGTCCTCTATCTTTATCTTGTGTAGTAAAAGGATCAGAAGGTGATAATTCTAACTTTTTATTTGAATGGCGGTCAACTTGTGAGGGAGATTGTTTTGTTCGAAGTGGGATTGCTCAAACTGTCTCCACTCCATATCTTCATTCCCGAGATCAAGGTACACACACGTGTGTGGTTCATGATTTTGAAAGCTGCTCTGGAAGTGCTAATATCACAGTTCAAGTAACTGGTAAGTATTTATTGTTGTTTCTCATGGTGAAGAGCGCAGCAAAATTCACATTAGAGGGTGTGCCAAGCTCATAGCAGCTCATTCAGCTTATCTAGCTACTGCAGGGTTTGCCTTGTGAACAAAATTATCTCATCTGTGATTGGCCAAAGATAAAGCCACATTTGGTGTATATTGTGGCTTGGTGTGTGTGTATGTGTGTGTGTAGTACCAGATCTCAGCTTACCAGCTTAGTCAGCTTTGGTACCAATAAAACTAAATGCAGCATCATCAGTTTCTGAGTAGTGTGGCCAAGACCACCTAGCAAACCAGCCTTGCTGAAAACTCTTATTAACATCTTGTTTTCCAAAGTTTCTTTGAAAAATTATAGATAGAAAATGGCTTTCACATTTTCTGTCTATGGAAAAATTTGCTGCTGGCTGGTGTGGTTTCTGCTCCATAGAAGCTGGTGAAGCCATATGAGTACAACTGTTACCACTCCATATACACTGTGTGGTTGTGAGTTCACTGCATGCAATGATTACTACCCGTGCAATTCAGAAAAGTCATTAACATTGGGTGGAGTTTGTACCTTTAGCTAGGTTACCGACCGGACCGGCTCCTATGCCCTTGTGTAGACATCATAAACCTATATACAGTACTATGTAGGAATATTATATTACCCACATGGAAAAAAATGAAAGTTAAAAATTAGTGAGAATATAAGGCATAATCTAAAAAATGTTTTGGAACTTACTTAAAAATCAACTAGGCACTATATTATATGTTCCACTTAATTTATAGTGTTGTTTTATTAACTAAAGCTAAAACCAAAACCCCTTAGTTTTTGGGGTATTTTACTTTTGGTAAGAATAACTAAAACTAAGCTGTAGAGAACATAAGAAAACTAAAACTAACTATTATTAGAAGACAGTAAATTTGATAATTACTAAAGTTACCAATAGAGTGGGTGACAAAAACTAAAACTAAGCAATCTTTATTCTAGCAAGCAATTTTTATTGTAAACAAATCACTTTGAATTATGTCGTTATTAAATGAAGACTTAAATTGCCAACAAGTTAATATTCTCTAAACTATGTAAAAAAATATCATACTTTGTTTTAATACTTAAGATTTCATAGAAATAGCTATTTTTTTAACTTATTTGGGATAACTACATGAACTGCTTTCTTTAAAGGAGTCTCATTATTGAAGAATTTGAGAGACAACACCAATTAACCAAAACTAAGTGAATTGATAGTATAGTTAACTAAATTGTATACATCATATTGAAGAAATACTGAAACTAACTAAATCTTCAGGAAATTTGGGGGGAAAAACTAAGACTGAATATTCAAGATATTTTTTAGTATATATAACTAAAACTAAGAAAGTTTGGAATTACTAAACCAAAACAACACTGTTATTTTACCTTAAAGAAGTAAGGGCCAGACTCTTATATGTATAATATGTAATTATATATATATATATATATATAATTTTATATACAGTAGCTGGCTGATTTGCTTGACATGCTGCTTTTGTCTAGCATTTCGTAGATATAGAACAGTTTGTGAAGCTCTGTTTTAAATATTGTCAGGTGCTGGAATATACGCGGAGTCACCTCTCAACTCAGCTTTGTATAATAATAGCATCATTATAGCAGCAAGAAATGGGAAAGTCCCCCATTTTCGAGGGCTTTCTGGCTCAAGAACCTCACGTGTTGGACAACTGATTGACCCCAGGGGCATTGATATCACCACATCTAACTTGGATCCATTCATTGTGTCCTTGGGGCGTAGCTTTGATCCTGGAACAATGTATGTCAGAGGATTCAGATCTTTGAGAGATACTGAAACAGGCATCTACACATATCGCACTCCTGATGAGAAGGGCAAGATGGTGGACATCAACATTGGAGTCTATACTTCTTCCAGTAAGCTGTTAACCAAACTGAATACTGCTGAACTGTATGAGTCTTTTTAATCAGTAACTTCTGTGCTATATTTTGAGGTGGCATAAATGCTATAATAAGATACCATACACCAAATACATTGTTACATAATAATGACAGACTGTAAAAACAACAACCTGTTGAAACTGTATCAGCATTTTTATATTTCAGTGCTATAGCTCATCATCTGTATTATTGGCACAATGGCAGCAGGGCATAGCTCATTCACACAACATTGCACTGTTGTATGGCACAGTTTATCACATATTTTATTTCAGATTCTCCAGAAGTTACAACAATTAAATTCACTGTTGGAGGAGATGTAGCTTTTGTGCTCTCATGTTATTCCCAAAATTCTCCACCCACTCACGTTATCTGGAAAAAAGATGGGAAGCAGCTTTCTCTCAGTAATTCTACTGACTACAAGATGTCTCAGAATCTGTTGGATCGTGTCAATTCTTCTTATTTGAGTACTCTGAGTATGGATGGTGTCTTGGATGACGTGGTGGGAGAGTACTCCTGTACTGTAACTAACACTCTGGGAACATCCAATACCAGAAATGTCACTGTGGAACGTAAGTTAGATTATGGTAGGGCAAACCAATAATAGGTGTGAAAGGGCAGTTTTGTTCAAGCTATATTATGCTGTAGTCACCTGATAAGGTTTATTGTAACGACTGGCATGCTTATTAACCCTCAGCATGTATGCGTGAGAGAGTTAGTTTTAGTAGCAGTCGTCTTTGTTCGTTAGTCTGTCACGCTCTGATTTTGGAGATTGTTTACTGAGGCTGATTTTTGAGAAAACACTAAAGTATCAGCTCTGCATAAGTACTAGTTTTGGTGGGTAATGTCCCCTTTTATCATGTCATATCTCGCATAGTTGTCAACCGTACCGAATTGACGCGACAGTAATGGTTTTCAGATCAATATGTCACCTTCTCATGCTTACCTCTTCTTTTGTCACGATTTTTCTTCTTTCACGATTTTTGCTTAGCCACTATGTGGAAAATACCTAAACTTTAGTCTTCTGCCATGCAATGTTATAGGCTCTTCACTTGATGACTTAAGAAAAGGGTCAGTGAACTTTGGTTAATTTGGTGCTGACCCTTACCTTTCTGTAATTGGTGAATGGGTGAACTGTCATTGTTTTTATTTGTTTTTGTTTTTCATAAAATCACAAATGTAACAACCACAATAAATGCCACAACACCACAAACTTATTTTTTGAGACAGGCTAATGCTTATAGACATAACTATCCATATCAATTGCCTTATTGTGCTTTGTTTTCTGTAGCAAGTTTTACAGAACAAACCTTGCTGCAAAAAACTTGCCAATGTGCTTGCTCTTTCCTTTTTCACATTCTCTCTTAACCAGGGGTAAACTCTAATCATTTTGATCATGTGATCTCAAATAAGGGACATCTTTTATTTGTAAACCATTTGAATGACAAGGTCTCTTTTTAAAAAAATATAAGCAAAAAAAAAAAAAGGTTAAGATCATTATGGTGTTATAAATCTGCTCTTGATAGACGAAATAGTCCAGACAGAACAAACTTCTAATGCATATTTTTGAGAATTAATAAACTTATTTCTAATGATACATCTATAGTTTTTGCCAGTTTCCACAATGAAATATCCTGTCAGTAATTCAGTCATTCTCGGCTGAAATAATTCTAACAATAGCAAATTTTCTCGTTCTAACAGCCAATATTGTTAATTAAAACTAACCTGACGTTTCAACTTCTTGCCGAAGTCCTCTTAAAATATCCTAGTTACTTTTCTATAATTTTTAGAAGTAATTTTCAGTGTATTGTATAGAATTGATTTGTTATGCCTGGAAAACACCCACCGAAGTAAATGTATGATAAAAAGCAATGCATTTTGTCATATAGTTTTTTAATGCTGCTACTGCTGTATGTAAATTCTAATTTCTATGCACTTGTTAGCCATTGAAATAACTGGACACGACTCCCCCATTATTGTTGGAACCAGTGGGACCATCAATTGCAGTACTGTTCTAAATGCCAGCAAAATGGAGTGGCTTCTTGTCGGGATAGGAAATGGAGATCCTATAGGGGAGACAACACAGGGACAAACTCTAGTCTTATCACTGAGCCCTCAGGCTACAGAACTCGATGGGGCTAGGCTGACATGCAAAGTAACAACTACCAATGGCAAGATATTTGAAGAAACAGTAACTGTTCAGATCAAAGGTTGGTAAATCATTCTATTAAAGTAAGTATCAGGAATATTTACCATTCACAGAAACATTATTTTAACTCATGACTAACTTTTACTTTGAATGTGAACCAGTCATTTTATATTATTCTTTGTATGTTAGAGCTCAGCCATTTTGTGAACATTAACAGTTCTGGTTCAGTTCTAGTAGGATCAAGATCTTCTTGGTCGTGTGAAGTCAACTGTGTTCAACCTCCACGTATTCAATGGCTCGATAAAAATGGCGTCCCAGTTCCTTCCTTTGGGTCTTCAGTTTGGACTGAAACAGTTATCATTAACGAGACAATGACACATTTGAGGCTCCATATTAATCCTGTTAGATCTTCTCATGCTGGAACTTATACTTGTACATCATCTGTAGTGTTCCCTCCCTCTGCCAAACAAGATTCAGTGGATGTAATTGTACAATGTAAGTCATGTTTGTTTGTTTGTTTTTGTTCTTAGATAATAAATAATGATAAAGAGCAAGTACTAGGACCAGTTGGAATATACGGCACCTACATGACCTGCTGTGACATGCAACAGGATCAAATACGCCTGTGGTAAAACACAGGAAAAATACTGATTAAAATACCTCAAACTTTAAATTCTAGCATGATTGTGTAATCAAGGTATATTTCAATTGTAAGACAATATAAATGACAGGTAAAATAAATATAAATAGGTTTCAAAGATGTATCTTTGAGTGGAATGGATTTGCATACAATATGTAGCTATTGTTTGGAAACATTTTTCATAATGTTATGTTTCTTTCATATCTCCCCTTTCACATAAATTCATCTAAATAGCTCTTAAAAGAGTAACCTTTCTTTTCTTTTTCTTTTTTTGTCAATTTTGATTTCACTCTACTCCAATACAATTCTATAGTTTGTGCGTGGGCATAGTCACTGGTACAGAGCAGTGGGTAGCAACATTTGTGGGGGAATAAATTCCATTATACGCTATCCAATAGTCAGAATATTGCTCATCCTTGGGAGCACATATTTATTTGCATCTCTTTTATCCACAATTTGCCTGTATCCAAATCCTGATGACTTAGAAGTTTCAACAATTCCAAACATCCATGCTTTCTTAGTGGTAGAGGATCTCCTGTGACATTGTGGAGTATTAAGTGATCAAAGCAGTCATCAGCACAAATACTAGAGTATTCCCTGAGATATTAGGAGTATTTAGTGTTGATAGTAGCCATTGACAGGTGAATGACGCGAGGTCTCACATTTTTTATGTCACGCAATTCAACGCAATTTAAGAGCGACCGGGTGCCGTATATTCCAACTGATCCAAGTAGCTTGAGCACAGTAATGTGTTTCAGCAAAAATTGTGCACAAACAACATGAAGTAGACTACGATGAAAGCTGATTTTTGCCTTTACAAAATCTGTATACAAAAATAACAATAAGGCTACATTTTATATAATTCCCTGAAGCTTACCTCAATTTTATCGAATAGTATGTAGCTTCAGTAGTACATAATAACTATCTAAATGACCAGTAGTTCATGACAAAAAGCACTCCACTAATAAAAAAAATGGCCATATTTTTTAATTACATATGACAGGGTTTCTGTCTTTCCCACTCAGTGTGCACAGTGATGACAGCAAAAGTCACGGTCAGGGCGGGTTTGGCAGGGTTTCTGTCTTTCCCACTCTGTGTGCACAGTGATGACAGCAAAAGTAGATTGCTGCCACCAGGGTTGATGCAAGATTTGAGTAACTACCACAATGTACTAGCCCAACAATTCCCTTCACATTGGCAAAGTTGGGTTTTACAAAGTAACAATTAACCAGCACTTGATCATCGAAATGAAGGTACATCAACTGAAATCTGGACATATGCTCCAGCCATATATTTTAAACTCTTGCACATGCCCAGTGGGTGATACAAAAATAGCACGTCCTAAATATACATAGTTCCTAGAACAGATGTGTTGTCATGAATGATGTGTCAATTGTGTGACATTAAAAACAATAATAATAACGTGTTACATAATTGCTAATGATTAAATCACTTGTTCTGAATATGGGTTTGGATCCCACAATAAGGGTTTCAATGCCATAGTAACCACTTATCGCAATTAACTGTTCAACTTGAAAAAAAGAAGAAGCAATTTTAAGGTATGTGGTGGGACAGAGACTTGGGGGAGTCACTGCCACCTGAGTTCTGTCCTCAATCAATAAACCTAGATACAACTGTCACACTATAGCGAAGGTGCTAACTAAGAACCAATAGCCGGTAACCCCCGATAGATTGATTCACAGGAGACTTAATATGATACCAGATTTCAGACAGAACTGAAATACAATTGTAGGTAAAAATTTAAGTATGTCAATATGATGTTTATGAAACATGGCAAGGATGACAAATCAGTTTGTTCCCACATTGTAGTGGCGTGTGCAAAAAAGTCCATATGAGAAGTAATTATTCTAAATAATGCACAAGTGTATGTGTAGTAATAATGAATATAACTAGTGATGTGCTTGAGCACAAATGGCGAGCGAGCCTAAAGACTATACCATTTTTATATGACTGATTTTGACTTCTAACACTGAAGCTACTGAAAATAAGGTCCAGTTTTTAAATTTCGCATACAACGTAAAGGGATTTCAGTGCCATAGTAACAACTCTCTGCAACTGCTTGAATTGAAGGGAAAAAACAACAAAACAATACACGTTGTTTAAACGTTTTCTTTGTGATATTCTTTAGCTAAGTAGTGGTTGTAACACACAATGCTTTGACACAACTGGACATGCACCTACACAGACTTACCTTCGGGATAGTCTAGTGGACAATGTATTTTCAAGTAAATACTGTTGCGCACGGCTTATAACCATGACAAAGAGCGCATTGACTTACCATCGCCACTCACTTGAATAGAAATGGAAGTCCCTTAAGTTTTCACGTTTTAACTGCACCCGCAAAAGAATTCAAAACGGTAAACAATTCAATTTCTAGGGTGATACGGGTACTGATCGATAAACCAGAGGATTCTGTTTAGTGCAATTTGGGACCAGGTCGACCACATAACTAGTGGTGTGCTTGAGCACAAATGGCGAGCGAGCCTTAAACTACACTATTGTTAAATGATTGATTTTAACAACTAACACTCAAGCTACTAAAATAGTCGAGTTTTTAAATTACGTAATTCAACGCCATAGTAACCGCTCCCGCAACTGTTTAAATTGAAAAAGAGCAACAAAATCAAATCACGTTATTTAAAGTTTTCTTTGTGATATTCTTAATAGTAGTTGTAACGCACAATACTTTCACACAACTGAACATACGTACGCAAGACTTACCTTCGTGGTTAGTCTAGTGGACAATGAATTTTCAAGTAAATGCTGTTGAGTAGGGCTTATAACTGTGACAAATAGCGTATTAACTTACCACCGCCACTAACTCGAATAGAAATGGAGCTCCCATAAGTTTTTGAGTTTTAACTGCACCCGCAAAACAATTTTAAGCGGTAAACAATTCAATTTCTAAGGTGATACCGGTAATGGTCGCTAAATGGGAGGATTCTGTTTAGTGAAGTTTGGGACGGGGTCGAATGTGGAGCGAACACAAAAATACGGAGGGTCAAAGTACAAAATGACATACGTACGTCCAAACATATAAACAAACATCCCCGATTTTCAATTGTGTTACCCCTGTAAGTGTCTCGCTCACTCGCCAATTAAAACAATAAACAGACTAATGATAATTAAGATCCAGCAATGTGGGGCATTCCACCACAGGTATTACCATGCAGTTTTGACACTAATCCTAAATTAAGACTTGCTTTGTGCTATTCTTTCGCTAAGCAGTCCTTGTGATACACAACACTTTCACATACACTTGTTCACTCAATATATCAACACAAGACTTACCTTCATGACTTGACTATTAGACAATTAGACAATGGATATTCAAGTCAGAAAAATGCTGTTGTGTAGGGCTATAACTATGAGAAACACTGCATTACCCAAGATAATTCGAATAGAGGATGAAGACTTAACTTCATCCACAAAAATCAGATATGTTGGACACAAATTAATTCAAAAGGGTAAACAATTGATGATGGTGGTAAAGATTGGTAAACCAAAGATTCTGTTCAGTTGAGAATGAGGATGGGTAGACCACCAAGCAAACACAACAACATGAGGGTCAAAGTACAAAATGATGTATGTATGTCTACAAATATCCCCGATTCGCAAATTGTTACTTGCCAACTAGTGGTTGCTTGTGCACAAATGGCGAGTGAGCCTATAGTTCTAATTAATCAACAGCTAGATCTAAAACTAAAACCAGATTAAAGTTGAATTTTACTATTTTATGAGACTACAGCATTAGCTAGTATAACAAAAAGGCTACCTTTCTGCTCTAGCTCCTGATCTTTACACTACTAAGTTCAGATAGTTCCGTTTAAGTTGCCAGTATATACTCATTAACAATTCATTCAGCTAACTAATACAATAATCTCTTACCTCAATTTCCGAGTTGCAGTACATTTTAACTGTCTGAAATGAAGTAGTACCAGTAGCTCCTGAAAGCATCTAGAGTAAGAGTATATTATGTACAGCCATCCATTGACTTAATTATAGCTAACAAAACAAAATTACTTTCTTAACTCAATTTTCCCCAAAAAATAGTATCAATTGAAACCATTCAGTACCTAGTCATGACCAGTAGCTCCCGACAAAGAGCACACCTCTACTAAGAAACTGCAGATTATTTAAAATAAGTTTAGTAAAGGGTTTCCAATGTCACAAAAGCAGGTTTTTGTGACCTGAAGAAAAAAATGAGTAATTCCAAGAAAATGTCGCACTGTTTTAAGCTTGCTTACCGCTTCAGTACCAGGAGAACTGGGGGCAAGCCCAAAAAGCTGTATTTTTGGAAGAAAAAAGACCCCACAGGTGCATTTAAGGGGCATATGCATGTACTATCCAATATCCATACATGTATATACCAAACATATACCAGATATTCCATTAGCCACCCCTAACTGTCTTGCTCGCTCACCAATAACATAATACCCAATTTTCAATTGTTCACAATCATACACATTATTATGATCAATTTCTGCTATTGTTGTTATAGTGTCAGCACTATCTGTATATATGGAGCAATCTCCAGGAGGCAACCATTTTATGGGCCACTCCTTGACATTTTCTTGCATAACATCTCTTAGTTTTGCAGTGGATACACCTATACAAGTCATCAACACGTGGCAAGGACCAAGTGGCATTCTACAGTCTAACAGTAGGAGAAATGTCACTGCAACAGAAAAATATACTAGAGGCTTTAGATCTAATCTGACATTTCACTTACTTCAATCGTCTGATTCTGGAAGATATTACTGTAGATCTACAATTAATCCAATGATTTCATCTCGATTCATTCTATCCAGCAGTAGTACTAGCATCTCCAAATATGTCTCACCAGGTGGGCTTTTCCACATACATCCTAGCTTCCCCCCCCCCCCCCCCCCCCCCCCTCAATATTAGCATGCTATGTATGTGCAGTATATTGTTAGATGAGCCCAAATTGACAGCATTTAGTTCAATATAAGTTCATGCTAATTATTCTTGCTGATTTAAAAGAAATATAATTTTGCCTTGTAACTTAGAGATGGTGGCCTTGGCAAATTTCCCTTTCCAAACAAAGGACCTATAATAAGCCAGAGACATTTAATCATGTAAATGTATAGTTTTTGTTTTCATCTCCCATAGAAAGTTAATATCATGTGTAGTGACTCAAGGCTAGCATTATTATTTATATTTGTATTTGTTGTTCAGTGGTTCAGGTGAAGATCCTAATATCCTATGACTCCGGAGACTCTGGGTATTCTCCTCCTATTTATAGAGCAGCAAGTAAAGTAACACTGACTTGTGTAGCCCCAGGCCTGACTGGTTCATTGAGCTATCGCTGGAGGTCCACATGCAGCAATTGTTTTGCTTCTAGCAGTTCTAGCAAAAGTATTACTCGATCCTTTTTAGTATCTCGAGATGCTGGAACTCACACATGCACAGTCACTAATAATTATGGCATCTCTGGCTTCAACTCTACTATCATGAAAATACACGGTAAAGTTAAATAAAAAGCTTTATACAGTTTTCATTTTAGTAGTTACAGCTTTATATTGCTTTTTAAATTCTATCATTTCTTTGAAAATGTATGATTATAATAACAGAATATTTTGTTTTTGTGCAGGTACTGGTATGTACGTGAGTTATAGCTTGGGTACTGGAACAGGGCGTAGTACTGGCCCTCAGCCAAACAATAGCTATGCCATTGTGGATACCGGAACTTCAAATATCCGTAGTTCTACCAGACTTAATATTTATTGCTGTTCAAATACATCAACTTCTGGCAGGATTACTTTCCCAAATGGATATACAACATCTGGCAATAATTGGCATTTACGAGTGAAGCAGTATCGATCCTATGATCAATATTACAGATGTATTCGATTTCATTATTATTACTATGGTTATAGCTCATTTATTCTAAGTTCTGGTTATAGTGGAATATATACTTGCTCATTTAGCAGCAGTCAGAGAGCTAGTATTGGACTCTATAATCAAGGAACCACTAGTAAGTATTACCATATCTCACAGTACTCTCAATACATTAACATTTTATGTCTACAGTGAACAATCTATTGATTAACAATCTACAAAGACAATTTTATTCGCAAGTTTATCCCAAGTCACTTCGCATTGTGACTGAGACTAGAAATGTTCCACCTACTACAATAACTTTGTACAAAAATGGTGAGGTCATTGATTTGGCACAGAACAACATTACCATGACAACAGCAATTACAAACCGTAGAAACTCTTACTATTATACAACTTCACTGCTACATGGTAACCCACCTGACCTTGTTGGCAGCTATGAGTTTTCAGTTGGCAATGATCGAGTAATGACTAACATGTCTTTGCCTACTATTAATGGTAAGTACTCCACTTAATGTGCTCTAATATTTGAATACAAACCTTAATATGCTTTGTCTTACTTCTAAATTCTATATACTTGGTAAATTATAACATGGCCCATATTTCAGGGGCGGCGGAAGCTCCAGAAAAGTGGTCAGGCCAACAAATTTAATTAAAAATATTGCATTTCAATTTTCACAAAAATGATCAAAAATTACCAAATATGTTCAACCTATGCTCATTATTACATACAAAGTCATTGGCTACACTTGCAAGATCAATACAATCTGTCATATCTTTGTGTATGTGCAACATCATTAAGTGATTTAGTCTCTCCTGTGTCATTGTGGAACGTAAGTATGTCTTCACCCGTCGCATTGCACTGAAAGACCTTTCGCTACTTGAGTTAGTAGCAGGCATTACTGTAATCAGTTTCATTGCTGTATGCACTTCACACAGTAATTCTCGTTCAGCAGAAGAACAAGTAGCAAAATAGTTTCTGATATCTAAAATAGTAGCCTTTTCATCCAAATTCTGTCCCAAAATTTTTAGCTGAACATCCAATAGGGACTTGTTCAAATCAGTACCATAAAAATCGATGATAAAATCCAACTCGTACTGATAGTCTTCTTTTTTCAAAGCTTTTAGAAGTAGTGCTTCTAGATGAATATATGTTCTATACCCAGGTTGGTCAAATCGGTCACCAATAGCTTCGACCAAAAGATCAATGGCTTCAAAATATATTTGACGGAAATATAATTTAGGAGTTGCATGAAATTCAGCAGGAGCTGAGCCCACATCATAACGTGCTGGAGTTTTACGTTTTCGAGGAAGTTCAGGTTCATCAACACAAATTTCATCCATACTTTTTTCAACCTTCTTCCAAAACAGTTCAAAATCATTGTCATTCCTAATCTTGCCAATAGTCATTTTTGTCATGTCAGCAATCAGTTGCCCTTCAGCTGCTGAGCAAGTCTTGCTCTGAAGGCTTCTGCTGAGGTTGTCTGTGTGACTCAGTAGCAACTCACATAACACAAGTCCAAAAAGAAACTGAAACTTGTTCATTTGAGCAGCAACTCCTCTCATACGAGCTATCATTTCAGTGTCACGTGATGTGCTTACTGCTTCTTCCCACAGTGTCTGAAGAGATTTGTAGTTTTTAAAAATACTTTCTAAAGATTTTGCCTGCACTGTCCATCGTGTAGGACATAGAACACGAATTCCAGGGCTACTGTCTGGAAATCGACTTTTGATTCTATCCAACAGTGCTTCTCTTCGTGGAGAAAATTTCACCAATTTTATAATTTCATAAGAAGTTTCCAAAACTGATTTTAACAAACGGCATTTTTTAATTGTGTCAGCTGCAGCTAGACTCAGTGAGTGGCCGTAACAATGCATAAATAACGCCCTAGGCTCTTCATCACTAATTTTCTTTGCCACTCCTGTTCTCTTTCCTGACATGCTGCTCGCTCCATCATAACACTGTCCACGGATTTTTGCAATTGACAGATTGAAACAGATTGAAACGTATCAAACAATCCTTGACCATGGAGATAAGAGTAGATGCCTCAATATTTGGTAATTGGTATAACCCCAAAAACTCTTCATTTGACTGCAAATCATCATCCACCCATCTGACTTCACCCCCAGATCCTCTCAAAGCACATCCCTGTCTGGACAAGAATTTAAGGACAGCAAGAATTTTTAACAAACAGTGTCGATTTTGTGCCTTCTCTGCTGCATGTTGAGTAGATAGTAACTCTGCAATATTTCCAGTAGTAGCTGGTAGAGTAAAAACTTGGCCGTAAGCTTCTTTATGAAAATGGGAACTGGCATGATTCCTGAAACTTAATGTGGCATCTTTCCAATTAGAAAAACCTTTAGAAACCTACGATATGCACATTTTCATTGAATGTAAATAGCTACATCTATAACTTACAAATGTAACTTACAAATGAAGCATCACAATTCTGTTGCATAATCTTTTTCTCTTTCAGAGCTGTCACACAGATATGACAAAACACTACATCCAACTCCTCATGGTAATGTAACCAAGTCCAGGACTTGAACCAATCACAACGACAACTCCTTTCCACAACATTCTTTTTTCCAAACTTCCTCTTGGGAAACTTGAAGTTTTGAGGTTGATGCGGTTGTTTAGGGATGTCAGGCAGAGAGAAAGAGCTGGAAGCCATATAGCTAACACTAATACGGAACACGCGAACGGGTAAAGGGTCGTCACGCGGTTATTTGCTCATCACAAAAAGTGGTCCGGCCAAAACCGGAGCAGCCGGACCGGTTCCGCCGCCCCTGTATTTATATGTGCCCATGAATTATCCTCTTTCACTTTCAATTTCTTGTAGATATTTGGAATAAATGTTTGAAAAACAATTAAGGGTGTGGTTAAGGGTGCCATCACAGAGCAACCTGGGCACCTTTAATAGTGCACTCCAGTTGAATAGTCGCGTGTTGTCTACCACAAAGTCACATCCCACTTTGCAACATTATTGCCTGTGAATTATAGCTGTGCCTCACTTACCACAGCATGCGTACAGTTGGATGGAGCGGATTCAATTTACAATTAAAAATCCTCGTGCACAAAAGTAATGGGTCCAGATTACGAACACACTGTCTTCATAAGAGAAGAAGCTAAACAGGCCAGAAACACTCACCGGTATACATTTTCAACGCGAAACTTCACTCCTTTCAACTCTGTTAACTTCCCTGAGTATATAAAGCAAACTACACTGCTGGCTGCAAGAAATTATTTGCTCATGTGATTGTGACGTGACGTTAGGGGGCGTTACCCATAAAAGCTGGTACCTATACGGAGCTGAAAGCTTCGTGTTTTCTCAACAATTTAACCCGAAATTCAAAAAGGTAGCACAATAATAGGTCCTTCATCCTGAGTAAGTTCATACCTAAATTAACTGTTAATTGTCAGTAACCTCCAAAATCAGAGTGTGACAGACAAACAGACAGGACGACTATTATAGCCCTCTCACACATGCACGCTGAGGGTTAAAAATGAATCCACTATAATCAGAACTTACAAATACCTGCTCTACTCTTGTTGTAGTCTTAACTTTATTTTTTTTAAATATTTTTAATTATGTGCAGCACAAAACTACACCAACAAGCTCCTTGTAGTGCAAAATAGCCACTATGCAATTGGTAAAAAGATCCCTGAACCATGTTTGTTTTCCAAAGGATCACTTTGGAAAACTAAACGAAGGATCAGACTGGTGTAGAGTTTCCCAGATATCTTCTAAAATGCTCAATGTTGGCCATATACTCCCAGCAGAAGTCTTTTTAACTGCTCAATTTCGATCGACAACAACCATGAGATTCAGTAAAGGGTAGACAAGCTAATTGACACGCCTTTCTGTTAAAATGTTGGTGCGCCATGGCCCGCACTGGCTGCAGCAGCAGTTCTGATGCCCCAGTACCTAGTGTAGTAGGCAGGCTATTCTATTGTACTAGAATGTGGTTATAATTTCATAAAGTAGCTGAAATTTGTTGAAATACTCAATACAAATTTGTGCCCATACAACCTCTTCTGTTGGCAGTCATTACATTCCATGTGCTGTGCATTTAGTTTGAAAAAATGTTAATGTTCAAATTATCTGAGAAGAAAAAACGATGTTGGAATGAAGCACCAAAGGTGCAAATCCTAAGCATTACTATAAAGTAGCTAGCTATTACAAGGCCCAAAGAATAGTTTATTTGGTGTAATATCAATTTGTCAATATGTAGCTAGCTTATGCAAGTTGATTTGTGGCTTGTGCAAGTCCATATGTTGCTCTTACAATAACATTTTGGACATAATTGCTGTCTTCATAAGAAACTTGCAGAAGACACACACCTACCAGGTATTATCAACGGGGAACTCCAACCAGTAAACCAACACTGAGACTATCAAGCAATACTACCGCATGCAGCAAGAAATTATTTGCTCACATGAGTACGACATGACAATAGGGAGCGTTACAACCAAAAAAATAACTAGCTTTTGTGAAACAATAAGTCGAAGTGAAATAATCTGGCACATAATGGATTTCAATTGAGTTTGGGTCAGACCAAACAAGATAGACTCATAGCTGCACTGATTCAGAACAAATAATCAAAACTAATTCACACACCTATTCAAATCATTCTTCGGACCTGCTTTACTAATTATATTCATGCATCACAACACACATCTATATCATACTTGCACACTCGTACTTTACTGAAATTCACGTCACCATCTTTTGAGATAACCAATGAAAATATTGCTACTATACTAGGACAATAGTCTGAATTCTCCCAGGTCTTTTCTGACTTGTATTGACCACATTTCAAGGTTAGGTTTGTTTAATCAATGCATCAAGAACAACGACCAACGCCAATCATTGACAGTTTCTGAGGCTCATCATTTAGTGACTGCAGTGTGTGGGGTCGCCCGGTGATCCGCAGTTTCCAGGGACACTCGCACTTGGTACCAGCCAAAGTCGCTGCCACCAGAATGCTCAATCTGAACGCTCGCCGCAGCTAGCGCTCAGCCGACGAATCGATACACTAAGTTTTAGTTTAATTGAACACTAAAGAGCACGAGGCAAAGTCAGAGCTTAAATAGAAAACTAGACTCCGCCCCTACAACTTACAACGTGGCATGAAGCAACAACAACTCCACACAACATGACCATACATGGCAATACAATAATCCATCACAAACACACGAACACGTGATTAGTTCTGTCAATGCAAACACACAAACATACAACTCTACAACATCACATACGCACAACACATAATGATAGCTATTTCTGTTCTCTCTCTCCTTCTCTTCTGTCTCTCAACTTCTCTTCTTCATGTGGGCAGCGCCCACATCTTCCCCCGCTCCGCAAAGACGGGTGTCACCGACACTGGCATCCCCATGGCATCTGCTGAGCTCATCCGCTACGACATTTAGTTCTCCCTTTCGATATCTCACAGTGAAATCGAACTCCGCCAACTTGAGTGCCCAATTATGAACCCGTCTGTTCAACTGCCTGCCCGACTTCAGTGTTTCCAGCGACTTGTGATCAGTCAGAATCTCGAACGGCCTCCCGTAGAGATAAAAGGCAAATTGACTGACCGCTTCCACCACTGCAAGACATTCCAACTCCTGCGCAGCATATCTCGACTGTGCTCCCTTGAGCTGCCTTGAGAAGAAGGCAACCGGCTTCAACTCATCCTCTCTCCTGACCGACAGAACAGCACCCACACCAGTACTGCTAGCATCGCATTCCACTACAAAACAATCACTCACACAAGGTACAACTAAACAGACAGCGTCACATAACACATCTCTTAACATAGAAAAGGCCTCCAACATGGGGCCAGACCAACTCACCCCCCCCTGCCAAGGTCCTGGACGTGTGTGGGGTCAGGACGGATGACCATTCATGAAATCCGCCAATAAACCGCCGATAGAACCCGACCAGGCCCAGGAAAGCACGCAGCTGTCTTCTTGTCTTGGGGAGTGGATGCTCTCTGATAGCTTGCACCCTAGCCTCAGGTACACAGACTACACCTTCTCCTATCTCGTGCCCCAAAAACTCCAATCTCCTCCGACCAAACACACACTTCTCCCTTTTACACGTCAAACCTGCCTCCAATAAAGTCTTAGATGACACACATGCACACACCAATTCTCTGAAACAACCAAAATATCATCGATGTAACATCTCGCAAAATCAGAACACCCAACCAACACAGAATCCATCAATCGTTGGAACACTGATGGCGCATTCGTGAGCCAAAACGGCATGCGTCGAAACTGGAACTTGCCGAAGGGGCATACAAAGCACGTCTTCACACGATCACTCTCCCCCACTTCTACTTGGTGGAAACCCTTAGCTAAGTCGACCTTGGAAAGCACCCATCCCTGTCCTACTCTGTCTACCATCTCTTGAAAGGACGGAATATAGTATGGCTCTCTCGTTGTTATATCATTGAGCTTCCGATAGTCGACACACAATCTGATCCTGCCATCTGGTTTCTTAACCGGGACCAACGGAGAAGCCCACGGGCTCGAACTCCGCTCTATCACCCCACAGCTCTCTAGCTCTTCCATCTCTTTCTTCACAGCGTCTCGAATCCCATTGGGACCGAGTAGGGTGTCTGCCTAATGGGCGGACTATCCCCAGTGTCAATTGTCATCTTCACCACACTAGTGCTCCCAGGTTTGTCTGAGAACACTGCCTCAAATTCTCTCATCAACTCATCTAACTCACTCTGCTCAAATCCCTCACACACACCCCTCAGCACATTCCTCTCTTCTTCACTCTCCTCAACTACGACATCTAGCCTCCTCACAGCCAACCTCTCCTTATACTTCTTCAAACAATTTATGTGCACCACCTTCGTATGCCTCTCCGAACCAACCTTCCCGATCCTATAATTCACCACACCTTTCCTCTCAATCACCTTATATGGACCCTCCCACGAGTCCGCTAGTTAGCACTGCATCCCCGGTACACGGTACAAAACCCTCTCTCCCACCTCAAACGACCTCGACTTACTACCTCTATTCACATACTCCATTCTACTCACTCTTCCCTTCATCATCTTCATTGCCGCACAATCCCGCATCTTCTCTAACTTCTCTGCCATTCCTCTCACCCACTCGCAAACATTAAGTTCCTTACTATCAGCCTCATACAAGCCATGATACAGGGCGTCAAGTGGAGTCCTCACTCTGAATCCAAAAACCAAATCGAAAGGACTGAAGCCGCTGTCTGCATGAGGCATCTGCCTCAGTACAAACAACACAAAACACACCTGCCCAACCCAATCCAATCCTCCAGCCACACACTTTCCCAGAATGCTCTTCATGGTGCCGTGCATTCTCTCCACTGTACCATTCGTCTCCGGATGGTACGGCGAGGTCCTCACACTCTCTATCCCCAACAACGAACATAACTCCTTCACCAACTTACTACAGAACTGCGCCCCCTGGTCCGACAAAATCTTCTCTGGGATGGCCGTCCGAGAGAAGATACTCCATAAGCCTTCTGCCACCGCCTTCGCCGTGATACTTCTTAGGGGCACTGCTTCTGGCCACCGTGTCGCCATACACACACAAGTCAGTAAATACCTGCAACCTCCTCTACCTTTGGGCAACGGTCCCACCAAATCCACTGCAACCGATTCAAAGGGCTTGGTAAGGATGGGTCTCTCAACTACTGGTGCCTTCCTTGGCTTGTATTTGCTTTTAAGCTGGCAGACCTTACAGCTTCCACAGTGATCTACCAACTCCTTGCTCATGCCTGGCCAAAGAAAGTACCGCCCCACTATCGCAGCCACCTTCTCACCTCCCAGATGCCCGTTCCGTTCATGTCCTAGCTCCATAATCTGTCGTCTATACTCTTTCGGCACTACCAACACATCTCTAAATTCTTCCCAAGTTACATACTGACTTCTCACCAACACACCATTCTTCCACGCAAAACCTCGTTCTTTCTTCTCGCCCCACTCCCTCCATTCCTTCAAGCTATCATCACTCTTCACCGCCTCTCTAAAATCTACACTATCTGAATCACTTCGCACCGGACCAATTTGATTAGCTAGTTCATGCAACTCCTTCTCACACTCGCTCTCGCTCTCTACCACCTTATCTAGTTCCACTGGCACTCCACTCACTTCCTCATCCTCATCCACACTCTCCCTTAAGCACTCTTGTGTCGGTTCTGCCTCCTCTCTTACATCCGAAGGTTCCAACGCGTCATCCCCAAGCTCATTCTGAACTGACTCCTCTTCATCAACCACACACCACAAATCCTCTACTACTACTACATCACCCTCACATCTATCTAATTCCTCCTCTGCTCTCACTTGACTCCTTGTTAACACGTTCACCTCTGCATTCACGCTTTCTCTCTCACGGCTAACTCCCTTGCTCTCCTCAATTGCTTGTCTAAATGCCGTCACTTCTTCCTCGTTCATGACATCGAAGGGAATAATGCTAATGACATCTTCCCCCTCACGCTCGTCAATCACGGCCAGCTTAGCAAACTTCCTACCCCCCAACTCAAAATTCACAATTGTGCTCTGGTGCACACTAGTTTTACCATGCACGTCGGATATGTGCACTATACCACATTCAATACTGTCTGCACACACCAAGGACTTGGGCACCACACCTACCTCGGCCCCAGAATCCACTAGTATCTTACACTCCACACCATTCACAAGTCCACATGCCACATTACCCTTCTTTCCACCCACTACAATCTTGGATACCTTCCCAACTCGACCCTCCTTCTTGACAGGTACTCCCACCTTCGTATTTGGACACTCTACACTTCTGTGCCCCGCCTTCCCACAACTAAAGCATGTAATGGGCCGCACACCAGCCCCACCTCCACCTTGTTTTGCATTCACATTCTTTCTGCACTCAACAGATATATGGCCCTTCTCACCACACACAAAACATGTAACAACTCCCCCATACCCGCTTCTATTCACGTATCCACTGCTACTCTGACCATTCCTATAACTTCTCTCTCCATCACCCATCCCTGAGCTAGTCCAGGGTTTGAAAAAGTTGCCCCTTTGTCTGCCTGACAACCCAGTTTTCCATGCCTCCCGCAAGTCTTCCATTTTCTTCAGTTCCTTCCCTTCTAAGTATACCTTTCCACTGGGAGGGATTACCTTCCTCGTCAGGGCAGTGGCCACAGCCACGACGCACTCTTCCAAGGTAACACAGCCCTGCAGCACACCCCTACTCACACATTCAATTATCTCCACAATCTCCCCAGACGTCTTTGCTTTCAGGTACTCCCCGGACAACTCAAACAGTTGATGCCCGTATGTCAGGGTCGTCTCACCAACAGCTTTGAGCAACACCCCCTTCACCGTGTCATAATCTCCGCCATCATCCCTAACACCAGCTATCCTTGCACAAAGCCTCTCCGACAGTCTTGGGAACAGCCGCTCCGCCCAGTCACACCTCTCAATCTTACACTCACGCATGATGCATTCAAACTTGTCCAAGTAACTCATTAGCTCCACCCCCTCCTTATACACCCCTAACACCTTCAACTTCTCCTGCTGTAATTCTCTCTTCTCACGCTGCTCATCCTCTTCTTTCCTCCGTCTCCTCCTATTTTCCTCATCATCTCTTCTCCTCTCATCGTTTTCTTCCCGTCTCCTGCCATGTTCCTCCTCCTTCAGTTGTCTAAACAGCTCCCTCCTGTCAGCTCTCCTAGCTTCCTCAGTTTCTCGTCTCACCTCATCCTCTCGCTTCTCTCTTTCCGTCTTCTCCTTGGCCTCAGCCTTCTTTGCCACCCCCTCCGCCTTCTTAGTTTCCAAGTCTCTCTCCACTAAATACCTCACTAGCTTTGAAATCTCTCCCTCCTCCTTTCTTAGCCATACCTTTTCCCTCGTCACTATCGGCTTCTTCCCGCTTACTACTATCACTCTCGAGCACTGACTCCTCACCCAAGTAGCCACTTACTTCCGGCTCAATCAAGCTTTCCTCGTCCTCCGCGTACTGTATCTCAGCAGGCCTCGTCAAATATGGTGATCTGGTTGAAGTCTGCGGCTTCTTCGAAGGCCTGTAGACTCCGTCGGGGTTCACAGCAGACAACTTCCTGTCCGTCCTTTTCCTGACCCCGCCTCCAGGCCCCGACATGGGAAGGAGAGTGACCCCGCCCCCCGCTGGAGAACTAAAAATACACGCACAAACAAAATGAATTAGAAATAAAATAACACACACGCAAGGCGGATACAAGAGAAAAAAATTTACAACACAATACACTCAAGTTCACAACACGATGCCAAGCAGTTCAAGGTGCCGTAGCTTCTGTCACTGCTGGTAGGGTATCCTCAGCCGTAGCTTGGAATTTTGATGCATCCGAGAATTTCTTCTTGGGGTCTGACGGGAATTTCTTCCACTGGTTCGTCCTGGGGTCCTCAGTCCACACAGGAGTTGCTCCAAGGATGTCTCCTTGGGGGTTCGTTGTGGTCCGGGTGGGAATGTCTTCCGTTCCGATCCCACCGCTGCCACCAATTGTGGGGTCTCCCGGTGATCCGCAGTTTCCAGGGACACTCGCACTTGGTACCAGCCAAAGTCGCTGCCACCAGAATGCTCAATCTGAACGCTCGCCGCAGCTAGCGCTCAGCCGACGAATCGATACACTAAGTTTTAGTTTAATTGAACACTAAAGAGCACGAGGCAAAGTCAGAGCTTAAATAGAAAACTAGACTCCGCCCCTACAGCTTACAACGTGGCATGAAGCAACAACAACTCCACACAACATGACCATACATGGCAATACAATAATCCATCACAAACACACGAACACGTGATTAGTTCTGTCAATGCAAACACACAAACATTCAACTCTACAACATCACATACGCACAACACATAATGATAGTTATTTCTGTTCTCTCTCTCCTTCTCTTCTGTCTCTCAACTTCTCTTCTTCATGTGGGCAGCGCCCACACAGTGGTCCTTAGAGTTTCTATCTTGATCGACCATTTTCAGTGTATGATCATCAACAATGTGTACAAATTGTTCAGTACATAATTTTGATGCATGTTTCAATCTTCAGGAGGCTGCCATTTTAGATATCTGCTTTTTGTTGTGTGACAGAACAACGGACGGACTGACTGACTGACTGACTGACTGACTGACTTACTAACCGATAGACAAACTGAGTACTGTAACCCTCTCGGGCATGTGCTCTGAGGGTTAACAAAACAGGTGGGGATAGTGAAAAGGTTTATGTTAGTTTGGCCATTTATATTTTTATCTTGCTACATTGTACAACTGTATCTGCTTGTAAGTCCATCTGTCTTTGTGCCTATTGTGCAACACTAAAACTATTTGCAGGTTCATTTCTAAAAAGCATACTCCAAATCTTGTTTAGGTTCACAAAATTTTTGGTGTATAAATAGAGAAAGATCCTTGCTAGAATGTATTAGGTATTAATCGTATTAAATGAATCCATTGCAAAAGAATAGTGAATTATTTCAGGGGAGTAGGAAGCCAAATCGGATTGGTGTGGTCATAACCACACCCACTTATCCATGCCCACATAGCCACACCTACTTATCCACACCCTCTCATTCATTTAATTGGTGAATTTGATTTATAAAAAAAATAACAATTTTGTGGGCTTTTGTGGGTCGCCGCTCGCACTAGACTCAGAGGAGGTTCACTTTACTCATGGACTCGAGGAGGGCGCAAGGTACGCTGCCACCAGAGTTCTTCCCCAGCCCCAACAATTGACTGAATAGAGTTTTAAATCTATGTCTAAAAAGTGTAGGGCACGAGGTAGAACTGAACTTAAAATGATGCACAATGCTTATATAGAGAATTGGGAACACGCCCACAATATGACACACGATGACGTGACTTCCTGCACTACAGCGTTTCGTTCTCACTGCAGCGCAGGCACGAACAACACATGACTGTGAACAAACAATCAACACTTACTCAACAAAACAAGTGATTGCACAAACAACGGATGTATGGAAACATGTTTACAACATAAGATAATACAACAATAAAATATAACAATAACATAAAAGTTCTAAGTTCACTTGAGCGATGAGGTGGGGCAGATGCCACACCTCTCTTATGCCCGACCCACAAATTTTAAAGTTTATTCTCGATCAAACGAACCAAAAATTTATTAACCCACAAGAATCACTCCTAACAATTCAGTACAAGCACATTTATTATATTACAATGCATGTGATTTTTATAACAATCAGTAGGTTCATATCAAATTAATAACTTTTAAATATAACTATTTAATGTAGAGTGTCTATATTGTATAGCTAACATAATTACTTGGACATATAAAGCAAACAACACAATGACAAAAAACAAAAACTAAAAAAAAATTATAAAAAATTAGAACTTACAAATGCCTGGTCAACTTTTGTGGCAGTCTTTGTTTCTTTTTTTTTTTATAACAATTTTAAGAATGTGTGGCAAAAAAAAACTAGCTACATCAGCTGACTCTTTATAGTGCAAAAATGGCTATTTCTCAAACCAACAATGCTGGAAGGACCTCTGAGCTACATTTGTTTTTCCAAAAGATCACCTTGGAAAACTAAAGGACCAGGCTGGTGCGGAGTTCCCAAAATAGCTATCTTCCGAAATGGTCAATAAGACATTACCACAACGATCACCAGAGAGAGAGAGACACTACGAGACACTATGAACCATGCCCTTTTTTTCAAAATATTGGTGCACCCATGGCCACATAGCCGCACCCATTCCGATGCCCCTGTATTTAGATATAATTTTAAGAAATTTTGTTGTGTCACCTATGGAAACGCCCACCCAAGAAAATCTACCGTGATGCATGAACATGAAACATGAACTCATTAATGTGAATGGAACTGTGGTTGTGTATAGTGTAACAGTGAAAGGTAATGTGATATCTAAAACATTTCCATTTTTGGTTATTTTTGTAAGATCACCTATTGTTGTACCAGCCAATCATATTTTAGAGTGACCTGAGGAAGCATAGTTATATATACTCTGGCCAGCCTCAGTTCACTCGGAGTTTTGTGCTCATCAATATTTTCTGTGTGTATGAGATTTCATGTGCATGCTAAAGTTCTGCAAACTCAACCAGAGGGTAGACTAGTTCCCCTACGTAGGCCCATTTGATAGCTACAGTTCACCACCTCTCAACCTCAGCTTCGATTTGAGCCATCTCCCTGGTGGCAGCAGAACGCTACTCAACAAGTCCCGATAGCCCCACCACACCACCCATTGCATTACTACAGCAGATCCCTAAAAGAATTATGGTGCATATTATAAATAAATTAAAATTTTTATTCTTATACTGGTTTCATCTTTGTCTTGTTTTACACAAGCTTTTCACTCAGTTCATAAATCTAGCTATTCACGATTGATTCCTAATCTGAGTTCCAATTAATATGTATGTGTTATTGTTTTGTTTTTGTTGTTTGTTGTTATTGTTTTTTTCTTTTTTTAGGAATTCAAATATCCTGTAACAACTCTTTCATTATTGGGCAGACAGTTTCTTGCACTTGTTCTTCTGATTTGGAGCCTACTCTAATTCAATGGTACAAGAAAAATCAATCCACTCCATTTTGCTCAGAGACAGTTGCAAGGAATTTATGGAGATCATATTATTATAATGGGTCTAGTACAATCATTATTACTGCGTCCAGTGATGATCATGGGACTGAGTTAAAATGCACCACCACTACACCTTATGGAAGTGAAGAGAAGATTATACAGATGAATGTTGAGTGTATGTACAATATAATATAGCATGTGGAAATGACTTATTAGTAGAATAAACTGTTAATGCTAGATTAGGTAATGTAGAATTCTTAAATATTGAGTTAATGCAGTACATTAGTCTGAAATCTTAGTGTAATTTGTTTTCAATAATAATCCTTCAGCATCTTGTTTGTTTCTGTCTGTTTGTGGACAAACACCTGGACATCAAAAGTGACATCAAACTTTGAGCAGATGATATAAATCTCTGTAATGAGTCCAGTTTGTTTTGACTTTATTTTCCAAATGAGCAAGTCAAATCTGCACATGATTTCATGGGATAAATCTTGTACTTTTGGGGGTCCATCCTATTGTGTAATTATTATAGTTCGTTAGCCTGTTTTAGCTATGACTATTCCAATAAAGGACTATTTTGTCAAAGTAAAAACAAAAAGGTTAAAATAAATATATATAATTAAGATAAATGAAATCCACTATCATGGCAATGCACCATTCCCTTTTATGACAGAGATACTTTAGCTAGTTTAAGCATCATAAAATAAACTGGTTATAAGTGTAAAAGTTGCATTATAGGTACTCAAAAGAACAATTATATGACTCGCATCCTAGTAATTTTTTGTTGTTTTTTGTTTTTGTTTTATTACAGTACCAAGTGAATGGGCGACATTTTCTGCCAGTTCTCCTGACTTCTCTCCTCTATATAACCACACCTACACACTAGTATGTGAAGTTACTCCAGTGCCCGGAATGAATCTACCAATCACTGTGAACTGGATTCTACCCAATGGAGATCTGGTCACTGAAGAAGATGGGACCATTAGTTCCGGAACCATGAAGACAGGTTCTTTTGTCACGTCAGCACTATCTCCTTCTTGCAACGTTGCTCCAAGATATTTGTTTAAGGTTGAATTACCAATCATCTTCAACCCCATTGTTAATTCTAATAGTAGTAACTATTCTTGTCGAGCAGTTGTTAAAATTCCATGGCAAGGAAACCAGACATCACAACTCACTAGAAACATACCAATCATAGTAACTAGTGAGTTAAAAGTGGGTATTATGTACAATGTTTTATCCAAACCATGTGTCCTGCTCTAAGGCATGTGATGTGGGTTGTTGCCAGTCTGTGTAACTAATTAGTACCTATCTTTGCTTATTCTAGTCAGGGTTAAGGTTGCATAACAAAGTAACTCGTTATTATAATATTACTGACTAGCAAGTACCTCACCACCTCACAGTTGACGCTTGATGTACTAACTTTTGCAAATTAGGAATGGTGTAGCATGAGGTTTTTTATCCATTGTTATTATCTACTGCTTGGTTTAGTTACATCATCAATCCGCTTTTTCTCACTTACTTTTCTTGACCCTGTATATACACACACCCCATAGGTATATGTATGATACTAGCGTGCTTTTTCAGTACAAATAAGTGAGTTAGCTTTACCTGTATTATTTATAAGCAAACAAGGACTTAGCTAATTGAGTTTATTTATTTATTTATTTATTCTATATGCTTGAATACTGAGTGAAAGAAAAAGAAACTTTAGTAAACTCTAACAGCATGCCGAAACTAACATGGTGTATTCATCTTATAATGGCATATGGATGAAGTTGAAATATATATTCATCAAACAATGTTGCTACAAAAAAAAATAGGTTCTTAGCAGTTTTTTTTTCATGAACACCAAGGTGAAAACTTTTAATAAATCTTACCATAATGTACAACACTGCTGATAAGTGCATAAAACATACATTAAAATGAAACATTGGCTTGAATGTGTATACTCCTGATAGTATCTAATTCTACTTTTGCTAATTTTTTGTAATGCAATGATATTGATAAATGGCAGGAGAGATGAAACACTATCTAGGTTGCTCTATCAAAGAAAATTTAATGAAAATTTGAATGAACTTAAGAAATAGTCCTCCATATTAATAGGATAGATCATTAGCCACTTTATTTAAACGTAATATATCATGAATGTTGGCTTACATTAGCCTTTTGTGTCATGTTAAACAGTTTGAACATGGACGGACATAACTCCTTAAGGATTGAGAGTTTTTAGCAGCAAATGGAATAGTATGAAGAGTCTGAAGGACCACTCATAGTTATAGTGCCATTGGAACACAAAGAATAATTAACTAGATTAGAATAGCTATTAAAGTTCTAAGCTGTTAAAACAGTTTTTGCTACTACTTTAACAACTTAACAAAATGGGTTACTAAAGAGATGAAATAAACAAAAATGAATGAAAATTATGTCAGTGTGCATAAGTGAATGATTGATATTGCTATAACTGCTGACTAAGTTCCTTGCTTCAGAGGGAGGTCTGAGCCTTGTTCAACAGTGGCCTGAACAGAAGAGAAAATTGGGTGCAGGTCTATTTATTGGGGGGATAATGAGGTTGAAACAAGTTTATCATGCAGATACATTCAGCTACAAACATATATTATATATATGCTATAATTGGTTCTCAATAAGTAGATAATTTCAAGAGCTTCATATACATATATATAAATACAAATATATATTTTAACTTCACTACCATAATTTTTATAATATATATACGTTTCGGCACACTATACTGTGGCACTCATCAGTATAAAAATGATTGAAATTACAAAGAACCTGAGGGTGACAAAAACAAACAAATATGCATCAAGCATAACTACAGAAAGAAGCTTTAGGATAAAATGAGCCTTAGGACACAGAGTTGTTACTTTTAAGAATAAGATGGTATACACTGGTGGTAGTAGTCCTTCATCTTTATTCATAGAACTCTTCTTATTTCTGATGTGCCAAGACTCTAAGTAGCATCTGTGGTATCAATCGCTATGTGAGTCTATGACTTTAGCAGTTTCCCGGTCTATGGCGTGATTGTTCTTGATTGCATGTTCTACAACTGCTGGAGTGAATAGGTGCTGTCTGAAATAAGTGATCTTGTGTTCTTTATTCTATGATGGAGTGTACGACTTCTTTGCCCAATATATGTTTGTTTACAAGTACCACAATGTATTTTGTATATATTGCCTTTCCTATTTGAGATAGGTATTCTATCTTACAGACTATTCTAAATTAACCATTAAAAAATCTCATTAAAAAATACAAATATTATGGATTTCTTTTTGTCAATTTCATGGATGCTAAAAATCTACTTACTGTAAAATATAATAGTAAAAGGTAGCTATTGCTTTTAACTTTATCACATCTCAGTATTACTAATACTTTTAGTAATAATTTTTTAATGTCTTATGTAGACATTTCTTCATTATTATGCCCCTGAATATTTTTGTGTGCAGCTCAAGCAATGTTTCAGTTAAAGATGTTTCCAGTGACACATTGTTCTACCTGGAATGTAAGTTATTAGATTAGGGAAGGATTAATCAGAAATCACTAATAACTAGTGGTGTGCTTGAGCACAAATGGCGAGCGGTCCTCCCTAGTTAGGTTACATAAAACTACAGTATTGTGATTAATTTTAACTTCTAACGCTCCAGCTACTAAAAAATGGTCGAGTTATTTTTAATTACGCATATATGGTAAAGGCTATTGGACAATGGATTCTCAAATAAGGAACAACACTGTTCCGTAAGGAGTATATAACTATGACAAATAGCACATTAACTTACCACCGCCACTGATTTCAATAGAAAATGCATTCTATTGAGTTTGTAAGTTTTAACTGCACCTGCAAAAGATAATTCAAAGTGGTAAACAATTCAATTTGCTTGAATGATACGGTAAAGATCAATAAACCAGAGGATTCTGTTCAGTGAAATTTGGGATGGGGTCGACCACCGAGCAAACACAAAAATGTCAGTGTCACCACACTATCAGAAGAACGCAGCCTCAGATAAGCTGATAGCTAGCCAGTGCATTTCCTGACATTATGCAAGTTAAAGTGTGGCTAGCCATCAAACACCATGCAAAATGAAGTATTGGTGTCTTTATTAAGCAAGCACTTATATACTGCTATGATGTGTGGAATTGGACAATTGAAAAAAAGGATTCGTTTAATAAAAGTTCACATCAGATTTTGCTTTAAATAATAAAGCAAACTCTAGTAAATGCCTAAATGAAGTAAAGGTATCCACAATGGTTTTTCAATAAAACACAATAACATGACAACCTGATAATTTGATGAGAGGGTTGAGGTTAGGAGAGAGAAATGGAACAATTTTCTGACATCATGAATTAGAGCATGTCACAGAATGCATCTATACAACATTTATAGTTGTCGTACCAGTGACCTAGAAAATATACATTGTTTAATATAGGTGCAGCAAGCCTCAGAATTGGATGCTTCCATAGCAACCAACTTGGCACAGGCAGTCTCCTCTCGTTGTAACTGTCCATTCAGCTCTAGTAGATTTCATTCTGGAGAGTTCAGTTGTCTACCAACTACTTGTAGTTCTGATGGCACGTGTGGAGTCACTAGTTCCTATGTGGGCACAGTGCTGTATAGAGCTGTAGTCAATGGCAGCAGTGACCTGATGACAGCCAGTCAGGCTCTTCAATATGTGGAGGAGTGGAGAGAAGACACTGGAAGTTTGCTACATAGCAAGTTGAGATTGAAGCTGTATAAAAAAAAGGAGTGTGATTTAAACATAGAATCATTTTATGATGATGATTGCTGACAGTGCACTCTGTGATGTAATGTATAACATGAAATAGAACTTTTTGATGATAGTATGAATTCATATTGACAAATATATGCCCTTCAGGGTGTAAACTGGCAATAGAAATATAGATATCGTTGGGGTGTAACTTGATGCATAAATGCACTTAGAAGATCAATGTTGCTAATGCACTTAGGAGTATTCGAAGGACCAGACCATTAAAGTGATCAAAAGTAAAGTTAACCTAAACAGGCTGATCAGTTAGTTATAGGTAATTAGAATAAACACAAGGTAACTAAATCTATACAATAACTGACAAAATCAACAACTGAAAGAACGAGGATAAATTGATGAACATCGATGATGTGTGACAGAGAAAATAATAATTCAATACGTGGTAAATAAAAGAAAATGATAACTACAACAGGTGAATGAATAAATGAAATAATGAACAATTATAATAGTTGTTTGATGGTTGTTTCTTCACATCAGGGAGGAAGACTTGAAGAGGCTGCTCAGCTGGCCTGTACAGATATAATAACAGTAGTTGCCACATTGCGCTTGCTCCTGGTGCCATAGTCATCATATTCTTTCCCATGACTTGACAAAAGAGCAATTGATTTTTTAGCTAAGCAACAAATTTCCGAGATGGGCAAGGATCGCTAAACCTAATATAAAACAACCTAATATAAAACAACTTGTAACCATCATTCTTTTCTTAGTCCCAGATGATTGGGGATATATCACCATAGAAAGTTCTAAAGAAGAACCTCTTCATAATGATACCTACTCCACATCTTGTAAGCTAACACTCAATCCAGGTATGAATCTGCCAGTTTCCATTCAGTGGGTATCTCGCAATGGCTCCATCATCACAAGCCAAGGCTATAGAACTATTGAAACCAGCAATACTACAAATATTCCAGTCTTGGAATCATCAAATTGTTCTGTCTCACCTCCACAACAACATACACTGCATCATTCCATGATATATTATGATCCCATCTTAAACTCTGGTGGAGGCATTTACTTGTGCCAAGCAACAGTCTCTACAAAGGGACTCCAAAAACAACCATGACTCTCAACAACAACAAGCGTAAAAGGAACAAAATGATCTACTACAATATAAAATAAATTCTGAAAGCAGCTAAACTCTCTCAAACAGTAAAAAAAATTGCCCCAAGTGTGGCCTTAGTAGGGAGGTTTCACTGTAATAAATATAGCTATTCACTGATGGAAATTTATATGCATTTTCAAAACAAAATGGCATAGTTGAATTTTTTTAACTTGAGTAGAATATTCTTATATATACAAAGTGAGTACTGTGATTATAGAGGAGCCTTTGTTTGTTTGTATTTGTATATGTTGTTGGTTTGCATTTTCTCTGAATTTCAGCATATAAATAGCTCCATACCTGTTTCATTTTATCTACGTATACGTATGTCATAAGATAAATTTTTTGATAGCTCAAGCAAAGTTTCAACTGAAAATTTATCCTGTTACCCACTGCTCTACTTGGAATGTAAGTTAAAACATCAGTGAGAAAATTTATTAGTTCATTGTATAGCTACACATACAGTGAGTCAGATTATTAGCAAGCTATTTAGCTGCTCTACTACAATGAAAATGATCCTTGATATCAATCACTTATTCTGAACTATGCTGCTACACTATAGTATAGGTCACATGACATACTTCTGATTCATCAATAAATGTTCTTATAGTTGGACAAAGCTCAAACACTGGACAGATCAGTGAAGATGAATTTAGAGCAAGCCATATCATCTCTCTGCAACTGTTCCTTCAGCTCATCCAGAATTCACTCAGCTGAATTTAGCTGCCAACCCAAGAGCTGCTCATCTGAAGAATCATGTGGCCCATCCAGTTCTGCTGTGAGTCCAGTAACCTACAGAGCAATTGTTAACCGATTACCGGTGTCACAGCAGATTGGGTCCCCTCGCGTATTTGGCCCGGGCGGACCAAATCCGCTTAGCAGATTGGGTCCCACCTCCGCGGAATTGGTCCGGTTTTTCAGTCTTCCTTTACTGCTGTGTAACTGCAGTTTGAAGTGAAGGCGAAGTTACTCTAGAATGACTGATGCTAGTCTAAGCCAATATTAAGCGAATTTGGATTTTAAAATGTTCAAGAATCAATAAAAAATCAGCATTAAGCTTAACAAGATTGAGACTTCATGTCACAGCTTTGGCAATCTCTTCCTTGTAGTTGTTGCAATCTAATCAGTACTACTCTTTAATCATGTCACATATAGTTATAACCTGCTACAACTATCTGTAAATAGAAGGAGCTAAATCACTTACTATAGTTTCAAAATTTGAGAACATAGCTAAGAAAGAAAGGTCAGTGTGTAAATAGCAAATTTGATGCTGTAAGGAACAGCAATAAACAATTCAGCAAACAAATTCTTACATCTTCAATATAGTCTCATATCTTTTCTTCTCCAATGTTTTTTCATATTTTCATAATGCTTCTGTTGTCTCTTACAATTAATCACAAAGGCATTTAACTAGTGGCAACATCAAGAAGAAAAAGTTCAAGTGTTTGTTTTTTAAAACTTTAATTCAGATTGTATTGGCACATAAATGATGCTTCCAAATAAACTTAGAGAGCATTATTCTGTGTTGTACAATCATCTCACATCATACAGCTATGGCCTTAAGATTTTTAAGTGCTGTTTCTGTATAAGTAAGTTTTCAAAGAAACCCATGATAAAATCAACAGGAACAGCAAGAATGGTGATCAGGACTGGCAAGACAGGAGGAACCTTGAAGTATCCATTCAAAGAAAGAGATCTCTACAAGATTTGATTGATTTTACACTTCTACTGTAACGTAGAGCACTCCATCGGAACCACTCACAACATCAATTGGGATAAAGCTAAAGTACTTGGAATGAACAAGATCTACACAGAAGATCTTTTCAAAGTCGTGGTACATTGGGGAATTTAAGAAACCACCATTATGAGAGCTTAGAACATATTTGCATGTTGCCATCACAGCCTGGGGTCCTTTTCTGTTTTGTTTGTATCTGAAAATGGTCACTGAATGATGACTGAAGGAGTTGAGGCTTTCAATTACATGACTATTGAACTATATAGTATGTCTAGACATTAATCACACAGGACCAATGAAAAGAAGACTGCTTATAAATTGTGAGATATACCTTCAGTATCCTATGAATGAACAGTACATTACTATGGTCTCATAAAATAATTTCTTATGGCTATAGTTTTGATGTAGCTCTGTTAACTTATACAGTAAATTGCTATAGATATTCTGATGCTTCCAAATTTCCTGTTCCTTGGTGAAACCAACTACACTATATACATTTCAAGTGTACTGCACTTTTGCCCATTTAATTGAGTCTATAATAATGTTGCACTGTTCATTTTTACGAAACTGAAAGTGTGTCTCATAATTATGTCATGATTATTGTACCAATAATTTACTTTTAATTTCTCACATGTTGCTTTTTTTTTTTTCATTCATATTACTTAGCTATATTATTTTTATACTATCATAAGCTTTAAAAGTTTAATTGTAAATATTGGAGAAATATTATGTTCTGAAAAAGCACTAGCTATAACAATAGAAGTATAAATAGATGTTTCGGTCAATCCAGTAACCTTTATCGGTATGATATAGATGACTACAAAACTGGAATGCATAAATAAACATGAATCTAGTAACAGTTGCTATGGGAGATAGTTACTATGTCCTACAGTAGCCAAGCTGTCATAGGCTGTGTTTAGTATCCTGTAGGGAATTATAACCCTTTTACTTCTTCTCCACTCGAGTTCTGTCAATCAAGTTAGCTAACGACAGTCTAACTTTTAAGTTGTTTTAATATTGGTTACTAAGACAGAACTAAACTGAGAATAATGATACAATGCTTAAATAGAATATGTGAGTATGACGTAGTTATTCAAATGTCCAATCAAATAAATACAGGTGATGGAGCGAGGACAAAGTTGTTCGACGAAGTGCCCGATTCACGGTGTGCAAACTAAAATACAATAATAATGATAATGATATAAAACATAACTTAGCTAAATAATTATGTTCATGTGGAGTGGTTCTCCACATTTCCCTAGGTTTTTGTTCATACAGCTTTTTGGGGCCATTATATGCCATGACTCCAAAAAACATCTTGGATACCAACTCATGTGCTGACCAACGACTCTCACTCCATTCTGATCAATGTCATGATTGAATTACATAGCATGGTCTCCCACAGCTGATGTATCATCACTTAGTGCTAGGGTTCTCCTGTGCTCCTTCAGCCTATGTTGTAATGTACAGCCTGATTGTCTACTGATATTGTTTATTTAATACTTCACTAGTCCACATTTTTTATTTTACTTATCCATAGTTACATTCTTGAGGTCACTCATTCATTTTTACATTGTATTGTAATAGTTCACTGATGATGACCACAACTAGCTAGTGGTCGAAACGTCTGTAAAATAAAAAATTTGGAATAGTGAAGTATTACCTAGTCACATAGGTTTATTTGGATTGATCTGATTGTCCAATGTATGTATGTTTGGTTACAAGAACCACAAGGCACCTGGTTAACTACTCCAGATCTTTCAGTTGGTGGAACATAGTTTTTTTACGTGAACCAACATATTTCTCAGTGTTGAGTGTGGTTTAAAACAGGTCCGCATTTCCAAAGGGGCTAGAATCCTTTTGATACACTCTGAGAAATGCCTCACATAACGAAGAATCACTGTAGCTTTTGGTGTATGATGGACCTGACTGGATGGTGAGGTGTTGGAAATCTGACTGTGTTGGTATGACAAGTAGCCAGTGTTGTATTTATTAGCATTGGGTAGTCATTGGCTTGCAAGGCAGACTTCACATGATCATCTATTGGTCTTTTTCGGCAGACAAATTATAGATCTAGTTTGTCCTAGAGAAAAGAGTCTTTGCTACTGACAACTTGTGGACCAACAGATGGTGTGAATTGAAAGCCAAGTACCGTACTTGTCGGACTTTGTCTTGTGTGTTAAGCACGTTTATTTATATTTCACTCTCCAGCATTCCAGTTTTGTAACCTGAAACCTTAGTGCAAGCAAAGAAATGACCAGAAAGAATCAGATTTGATTGCTCCGAGATTAGCTGATTCATGCCATGTAATTTCTAGCATAAGATTCAATACTTTTCTTCAAAGCAGTTATAACACAATATCTGCTAGCGGAATTGTTTGTAACTCATTTTGCTTTAAAATATGCTAATTGGCAACTCAATGCTTTTTGCTGCATTGCTTCTTTTATCAGTAAAAACAAGACAATCATGTTTGATAAAGTAAGAAATCACCATAAATTATTATGATTTATAAGTTTCAAAGGTCAAGTTACTGGTAGCCCCAAATCTGATATTACCTGCTCCATAATCTGAAGTTATATACTTGTAGCTCGTATCCAACAATCATATTACACATATCTGTGCTTACACGTTCCCAAGCACACTCACATTGTGGATGAAGATGTGTGCAGGTATATAAAATCTATCCATATCTCATCACAAGTTTGAAGTGACTCAATCAGGATTTTATATTAGCACTACATTAAATGTATACAGTGCCCATACTGGCATGGATGAGATTATAGATGCTGTAAGGGATACTACGTTTTGCTTGGAAGAAAGTGGTGGCAAATTTCAATGAAAGCATAACCATGCCTACTATTACCAGGTCAGTTCCAGTAAACCAAAAATGTATAGAATTTTTTAAATCATGTTCATATCATATTTTTGTAAAATGAAAATGATTTGAATATTGAAAGAATTTATCCTGATGATAACTTTGGAAAGTTAATATTGTTCAAGCTAAAACTCTTTTTGATCAAGCAATTCTGCCAAAATTGATGGGAAATTTTTATTCTCGCACTTTGGACAATTATACTGCAGGAGATGTTTTCACAATAAGATGAGTTTTGTGAGTATTTTGACATTACTCAAACTTAAACTAGCAAACTTAAATCCTCATGTTGTCATTATTTTGTTGTTAGCTTTATTGTTTATTAAAAAGTCAAAAATGAAATTTAATTAAAAGGCACAACACAATTTAGTCCAGAGTTAATACTGTTTCGCTGTGAATGAGAAAGTCTATTGGCTGTGTTGCACTCAAAATTGAATATTTTTTCTTGAGGTTGCCAATGACCATTTGTACATGAATACAAACATTTGCACTAGTTTGTTTCCTGAGGTGCCTTTGGTAGCACCCTCACTACACTCAGAATGCCACAGCCCTGGTAGAGCCTAAGTATAGTAGTGTCCCTGGTGGAAGTGCCTAACTATTTTTTTTATGACCATTTTTACAGGAAAATCTAGCACAAGGCTGCCCCCATCAACATTTTTGTTGAACAAATGAAATAAAAAAATTTAAAGTTTAGGAATTAGTTGTTATTTCTACTGACATGGTAAAAACTGCCTTAGTTTCAGGTTGTAAATACAGCCAGCTGCAACTGGCTGAGCTAGCTCAGCTATGTGGTCAGTGGTCAACCACAGTTGTACTTGCATTATATGTAGCTGATTAAGTACTTCATATGAACAATTTTTTGTAGCACTTTTTCATATCATTGCCTTGCAAAGGATTGGTGTTATGCCTAGAGAGTACTTGAATAATAATATACCACATAAAGTGCCCATTCAAAAATGTATGGGTAAAATCGCCATTCGATTGAAATAGCCCGAGGAGTGTGAAATAGCACTGTTGGAGTTGAAACTGTACACTTATCAAAGTGAAATAATATGGGTAAGTGCACAAGCGTGGGGTGATTAACCTTAGTAACACTGTAGTTTTTGCTGAAAAGTTTGTTTGTAAGGATAGAGGTATACTATTGGCGAGTGATAGCATGGCTAACCGCAGTATTAGGGATAAAGCAATAAATAACACTAGGCTTCACCTTGTGTTATTTCAATTGGTTACTCATGCTATTTATCCCAAGTACCACGGTTACCCGTGCTATTACTCATACTAACATCACTTTTATAAAGCTATATAACTAATCTATGAAGTATTTAAGAATGAGCATAATAAAAATATTGAATGTTCTCAGGATATCAAAGAATAGGAGGATAATGATTATCACAAGAAAAGTCAATTCATTAGTCCATGAATAATAATATTTTTATCTCACATAGAATACAAAATAGTAAATTAATAATTTTGGACTCGAACATATTTTCTTTTTATTTTTTTTATTTTTAATTCCAACCTTTCCAACCTCAAGGCTATTGTGTGGTGTGTCTTTAATGTTTACTAAACTCACTGATGAAGGACCCCCATAGTCCAAACTGTTGCAAACCTAGATTTATATACATATTAGCTATATTACATGAAATTGAGCAAATAACATGATATTATATTGCTTCTTGTTCATGGAATAAAATACCTGCCTGGCGTACTACTATCAATACACAATAAAATACTTTTGGAACACATCGAATGTCATTATATGTAATTCTGTGGCTAGTTTTTTACAGCCAACATTCTCCAATGAGAGACTAGTAAATACCACTACAAGTAAGTTTAACTTGTTTTTTTATAACATGTTTGAAACCTGTGGACAATTTGGAGACAGACAGCCAGGATCACAGAGGTTTAAAAATTTTAAAAGACATAAGTCTGACCAAGTACATATCCCAAGCAGTGTAAACTTGTATAAACAGCCACAAGGAAGTCAATGATGACATCATCAGACATACTTATACTTCTATTCACCCAAGTCTTTCTGGGTAGAATTCATAGGTGCAATGGAAGTAAACTATGAGATAGTATTGGAATATCTTCAATCTGGTAGATACCCTGTAGGAGCTACTAAAAATCTAAAAAGAGTCATTCGAAAGAAATCTGCTAAATTTTCTTTAAAAGATGGTCTGTTATTCTATTCTTCAAGTGGAACTTTGAAACAATGGATATCAACAAAAGAGAAGCAAAATCAGATCATAGCATCATGCCATACTGACAACTTGGGGGGACATTTAGGACGAGACAAGACTAGACAGAAGATAACATCAAGGTATTGCTAATTATTTTATTTTTTTCATAAAATGAGCATTTTGCATTAATCTCAATCTGAAAGCAATGTTGCATGATTTGGTTATTACTCTAGAATTTGTATGCTTCAACTTTCACGAGGAATTAAATCATGAGTGTGACGAAATTTGTGACATAACTATTTGCATTTTGTTTAAAAACTAATTATTTTGAAATATGTATGATTAATGGATAGTAACTGGTATTTAGATATACCTTCAGCACTTAATAAAATAAATATACAAATATTGAAATTAATCTTTTTTGTATAATTCTTGGAATAAAGTAATAATTAGCGTAATGTTCTTTTTGGCTGGAATTCTTTGAAGTTAGGTAAGGGTAAGGGGATTTGTTTTAGTAAATAAAATAACAATAAAAAAAATATTACTTTAGCTGTATATAGCTAGATGCAATCTCGGTTGAGCACTGGACCAAGTGCAACCTTTGTGCTATCACACAAAATATTAGGCCAAAAGTCCTATAGCGTGCGGGTCCAGTGCTCCCCAAGCTCTAGTTGATTAATTGATTGACTGACTAACTGACTACCAATTTTGGTTTGGTTGGTTGTTTGTTCTATTCATACTGATATTTTGCTTTTGCAGATATTACTGGAATAGCTGTATAAAAGATATTGATTCATATATTCAGACATGTTTGGATTGCCAGCGTGTGAACAAACGACTAGAAAAACCAGCTCATTCTCTTCATCCTATCGAAGTGCACAGTCCATGGTACCGAATCGGAATTGATCTCATTGGACCATTACCACGTTCAAAATCTGGAAATGCCTACATAGTCACCTGTTGTGACTATTTCACAAAATGGCCAGAGGCTGCGGCAATTCCTGACAAATCTGCTTCTTGTGTAGCACAGTTCTTGTACACACTTATTACAAGACATGGCAGCCCAGTAATTGTTCAATCTGATCAGGGAAGAGAATTTGTGAATCAGGTAATTACCACATGCAATAAAACCACTAAATTCATTTTATAAAAAAAAAATTACACTGCATTTTCAGTATTTGAAAGCTGGAAATAGAATGACATTGCTTAGAAATGATATTAATGTTGGTCTTTTTTCGTAAGGTTAACCAGTATTTGTTTGAGAAGACCGGAGTGGAGCATAAAATTTCAGCTGCTTATCATCCTCAAACTAATGGTTTAGTAGAAAGATTCAACCAAACTCTCACCAACATGTTAATAAAGCTGAGTGGAGAGCACGAAGCATGCATGCACATACGCACGCAGCATGCATGCACACACGCACGCATGCAGCATGCATGCACACACACACGCACGCACGCAGCATGCATGCACACACGCACGCAGCATGCATGCACGCATGCGCAAACACACACCCATACACACATGTAGCCCAGTAATGGTACAGAATTTCTTAATTCAATAGGTGGCATTTCTATTCATAGATACCTTTTTTTCAGTTTTCATAGCACATATTTGAAATCTGATAACTTGATCAAGATGACATAATTGTCCTGCATCATTAGCTAAATTAACAAGCTGACAATTCTAGATGGTAAATCAAACTAAAAGATAACTATTTAGGACAACAAGTAGCAAATATTGAGCAAGCATATATCATTACTTATAATGATACGTTTCATATCATTTAGGCATTGCTTTAAGTCTGATGAATTTTAAATTAAAAACCAGATTTTTGACTGATATAAATACACCCTAAAAATCATATTTATATGAATGCATACCTTTATTCCAGGTTTTATCTTTCTAGTATTCAAACAAAAAGATAAGACGAGATATTAGTTCTCTGTATGTACATGAGTGGTAACTTCTAAAGGAATAGTAATAGCAGAAAATGAAGATGGCAACATCAACAATAAAAATAGTCGTTTAAGATCTAAATTGCTTAGATTACCTATAATTAAATCTCTAACACGTCAACATTATACTAGATAGTTAAAAAATATAGTAAAACATCTACAAATTTTATTTCCACTAAATTACTCATTGTAACAGCCCCAATATTTCCATGAGTGTTTACAAGTTATTGAGTGCATTGGTGTGGCTATACAGTCCTCATGCTAGTTATGTCTGTGACACTTGTTCTTTTGTTGTTGGTTTCTGCACAATCCAACTATAGTGAGGTAGCTGAGCCGTGTGGTTAACCACGCACCCTTTATGTACATAATTGCTGCACCGAATGAATATAATTGTGAGACAAGTTTTAAATGCAGTATATTCTAAATACAAAACCTGATCTTTTTTAATTCAAAATAGACAAGAGCAAATGAAGCAACTGAGAATTGACAATGATATTACGTGCATTCTCTAATTGCCTTTAATAATGAATAGTTCTAAAGGAATTCTAACATGTTAATTAACCATGTCTTCACACAATGTGGCCAGCAGATCATTTGATTATTGAATGCTCCATGTAGCATGGGTGTAGCGAGTAAAATCTATTGAAATTGTTAGAAATGATTAATAAAAATATTTCGAAAATATTTAAAGTGCTCGTAAAGTAGTTCTCTTATTAATGTACTCTGACTCAAGTATTGTACATAGCATGAGTCAGAGTATAAAATGAGAGCCGAAGGCAAATGAAAATATCATGTGAAAGTGATTTAGACTTTTTCTCAAACAGTCAGAGTACATTTTTCAATTCATTTTACTCGCTATGTACGCACTGCTTGGAGAATTCAATAAATAGCATAAAATACGGAAGAATATGTAATAGCTAAACCATTGGTTTGAGGAGTTATCCAGCGATAATTCTGAGAGTTGCCATGGTTTAACTATTTTATACCATAGCTACCATTTCTGACAGATAAAAATACTAATCAATGACAGAAGCTATTTAAGCGAGGCTTGCAACTATCGACTAAAAGTGTATTTACCTTGGTGAACAACGTTCTATTTCCACAGCCTTTAGACAAGAATAGTAGTGATAGAGCTGATACATCCAGTGAGGTTCGGGGATAGCATTTATAAAACCTTTTAAGCCTAACTAGGTCCCCTTTTAGCCGCCTTTAGATAAAAATAGTGGCAACTGAGCAGATTTGTTCAGTGAGGCTAACTCAGGAATAGTTTCTACAAGATCACTTACATTTTGTTGTATTCAACTTCATTATTATGTCAAATAATGCTTCTGTGTTGTATATATAATTTAAGCACTTGACTTGTGTACATACATTATCCCTTTCAAACTGAAGATTACTTAAATAATTCGGTCATTTGTTGGCTGAATTTTTTTAAATTATATTGCTAATTTCTAGGAAATATCAGCCAAATTTTATCATCTTCTGAGATGTTTACCCCTAAAAAAGGCTTGTGCAAGAGGCTGAAACATTTTTGGGTATATTTAGCTAATAATAGTAACTAATTAAAAAGCAGTCATTGTAGTAAGGGAATAGTAGCAATTAGGTTTGCAAAAAGGTTTAATGAACAGAAAGGCAATGTTATACACTACATTATGTAATTGCAGTGGAGAATCTAAATTAGTTTAGTCACCACATTGTCATCATTATTCAGCCCAACCAAAAACGTGAAAAAGGTATTTCAACTTTCAAACTGAAGTCTTCACGGAGTAAGTAAATATGGACATGCTTGATAAAAGTATGCAATCACTACAGTATAATCTAATTACTGCACAGCTATGTATCACAATTTAAAAGTTATCAAAGGTCATAATATCACAGTTTTTTCAAATTCAAAAATCATCATTTTTTTATAACTTCAAAGTTTCGTACTAGTAGGATAAAAGCAGACAAATATTGCATGTATCCATGCCATACCATAACTGAAGCCATAAACATAAGAGGCATAATTGTGACCGTCTACAGGAAAACCGGGCACAACGCGGCGTGCGTAAATATCGAGAAAAGATCGATCGATTTCTTAAAAATGTATTGTTTTAAGCCAACAGAAGGGAACGGTTAGGTCTATTATAGTGGGAACGACTTAAGCTACGACGATAAAACTTGGAGAGCTCAATATCTGGACGCCGACAACTCTGTAAGTGCAAAAAAAATTTTTTCGAAGGGTGCCGCGTTGTGCCCGGTTTTCCTGTAGACGGTCACAATTGAAGGGGAAAAAAGAGCAAAACCTCACATTTTAGGAGATATTTATAGCTAACAGATAGAAAAACATTTTAGAAGCACGAGAACAACACACACACACACACACACATACACACACACACAACACACACACACACACACAATAAGAAGCAAATTTTGAACATATAGGAAAAAATATCATGATATTTTTTATTATATACTGAGAATAGGTCCTGATAACTGCTGCTACACAGAATATGCACTAAAGTAAACAGGATGAGGCCTAGGATAATATTTCCCCATATCACCTGTGTTCACAGTTATCACGTTGGGTTATTACGTCCCTCCAGGTTACAAATTTGTTTATGGTATTTACAATGCCATAGCTATGGCATCAACACATGAGCAGTACATAATAAATTTATTTAATTCGTCTGATTGGTTCTATTTACACTTGTGCCTGTGGCACTCATGTAAATACTAAGCCAACACTCATGATATTCTCCAGTATGAAATGAAAATGAAGCTTATTTAAAAAAAATTATTCACTTAAACGTCCAAACCACCAAATGGTTTTAGCCAAGCTTTGTGAAATAAAAGTTGCAAATACCTAAGCCACTAAGAAATTCATGTGGCATCAAGCATTACATACTAGTGATTACAATCCCTGCAAGAGGCTCAAATGTCAGTCTAATTGAATTTAGTTACAAAAAAAGTTAGATGATATCCTGTGGAATCTTCTTACATTTATAGCAGTGAACAGTGTAACTTGAACTACATCAAAATTGCTAGAGCTCAATAGTAAAGTGAACATACCTCTACTTGAAGACTCCTGAACCCCCAAAACGATGCAATAGCTGTCGTGGAAGACGATAAACTAGGCGGACCAAATCAGCAGATGACGGGCCAAATCCGCTAGCGTTATTGGTCCGGGGGGGACTGTATCCACTAGCGGATTTTATCCGCCCAGACCAATAACGCTAGCGGATTTGGTCCTATCGGACCGCAATTTGCCCGGACCAATTTTCCTGTGACAGGGGCATGAAAAATAACCATCGGACTAAATTTGCAGAAGGCAAACAACTTGTATAGAGCTAATAAAGAATCAGCAGAGCCAGAGGCCAAAGATAGCTTGACTTAACACCATGCACCCCAAACAGGCTTTAACCGAAGAAGAATACTCTATATGGTAATGTGGAACCTCTACGGGGATCCACAGGGAATGAAGACATAAAAATCACCACCAACTGCAGCAGTCACCTCCGAAGGTATACTATTTAGTATGCTAAAAATAATATGAAAACAGTTAATTAAGTAAACAAATGTGAATGCCGTGGGCAAAGTAGTCGCTACGGGCTACCTAGAAATTTCAGCGAGCTACATTATGTTTTGTTACAAATACGATTCCAGAACAATCAGGTGGCCACTGGATACCATCAGGAGAAAGATTTCATGTAAGGGACTTTGAAAAATGAAAGTCAGTTCAAGTGCAATATTCAGTTGGAGGAAGATGGCGTTTTTGACTCAAAGATGAAGGAGATAAAGACTCCTCATCTACACACCCCAGGAACTGTTCCAAAAAGACATAAATCATACTAACACTCCCTTCATCCCTCTCTCTACATGCTTATATATATGGATAACTTGATGAGGTAAACTTGACGAGTGAAAAAGATGCTGACAGTGAAGCTAACAGAGCGTATCAATGTGCAGGGAGCACTTGAACATTCATGGCTGAGGGATCCCTTTGTTATTAACCGGGTGTTTTTGACAGCCCATCTTATATGAGGTACTCTCATTGTAAGCAGTCACAGGTGGAAAATTAATGTGGTATGTGGACCTGTGGTTCAAGATTTTTTAATGTGTTTACCCTCCTTTAATGTCATGTCTAATATTCACTCCATTCAACTCCACAATGTCATGTCTTCATTACTTCTCAATGAGTATGGCTAATACTCCCTCTTCTCTAGTATGATGACAGCTCAATACACTTGCCCATCATCAGTACCTACAAAGGGTTATTAGTCTAGGATAGCTTGACTAAATTTGCTTAGCATAATTCGAGCGAAATGGGTACCCTGAAGAAGGAACCGAAGCTGTGAGAGAAATGGGCAGCCAAGTAGCATAAGGGTAGCCACCAATTGTGGAAGGTAATAATGTCCATGACTGCTTCCAGCAAGAAAGAGACACTTGAGACTCATTCTTCCCAATCCCAAGAATAGCGTTATGTTTGTGCAAATCAAAGCATCCCAAAATAAGCTGTTTGGTCATGCTTAACAGGGTTTGATACAGGATTTTTTGCTAGGGGGGGGGAAAGTCAAATAGCGCGACCTTATAGTTGTTTTTTTTTTTGTCCTTGCAATACTAGTAATTAAACTTATTTTATTATATTTATGTATTGATCAATTGATTACCTCTAATAAACAGCTTTGTTCATTTTGAAATATACTTACTAGTAATATTGAACCATTCTACGAACTAGGGCTACGTATTGGAAAGGACATGTTCACTTAGTTAGATACCTCTTTCTTATACGCTGACATCATTGACTGCTTCTTCTCATCATTGTACTACTATCAGACATCAGTATAGTCTGGGCTACTAACGTTTATGACCTACCATTGTGCCGCCCAATCCAGAGGTAAGGGTCGGCAACGCCAGACTAATTTCACGCTTTACCAATTATACAATTTTGCGGTCGGTAAGGGGTTTCTCTAAATTTCTATCCATCATCTAGCACACTCTACCAAATAACTTAGGTGTCCTTTACCGAATTAGTTTCAGCGTGAATTGGAGGAATCCTCTGTAGAGGGTGCATGATACTTACAATTGTGAAAGCTTAATTTGTAAAGTTTTGTCTATCCAAATTAGGCCTATAATTTATTAATCCCATTCAATTCTTCACAATGATAATGTCAATAAATATACATAATTATATAGCATAGGTTCAGAAATATTTATACAGAAAGATGAAAATAATTGCATTAAAGGTAGTTACAAAAGTTAGCTGGCGGGCTACAAATCTATTTCTATAAAATATTATAATAATCAGTGTATACAATAAGCAAGGGAAGTATTGGGTATATTAGAAAAAAAAAATTAAGTTGCTGCTCCACATGACCTTCAGCTGGAAATTCATCCAACAATATTTTATGAGATAATATGAGATAATATAATCATTTTTTTTGAATTTGAAGGAAAAAGTTAAATAAGAAAAGGATGTCTAATTAATGTTATTTTGTCAAAACGTCTCCTTGGCAGCACGTAGTCCAAATCGAAGATCCTCATAGATGGCTGGCTGTCCCCATCATCGGATTATTATTGTCTTCAGTCTGAGGTAGCGTGCAGGTCGACCTTGGTTCCATTATGCTCACAATAAGCAGAGCCAGAGGCCAAAAAAAGAGAACTTCACTGGTTGAACCACTGTCAATTTGAATTAGTATATCCTCTATTTACCATTATGAACACATTTCGCTAACAGAAAAGAAGAGAGTCTTAATACTGGATACGTCAGGCAGTGATGAAGAATGCTATGGTTTATGAGATAATATGAGATAATACAATATTTTTTTTGAAAACTGGAAGAAAAAAGTTAAATAAGAAAAGGAAGTCTAAGTCAGGATATCTACATTTGTGCCTCTTGATGGACTTTAAAAAAAAGTCACATTTAGGGCATCTGCATCACAACAAAAATGGGGGTGGAAACTTATCTGAGGCTAAAGACTTACATGTGTACCGTTTGTACAATTTCAAGTTTTTTATTGTTATTTGTAGTCAATATCATACTACAAGTGTTACAAGCTTTTTTCAAAATAGGTAATTGTGTTCCTACTACTATAACATCATGCAAATCCCCTATTTAAATTTCCATTGGTGATAAAAAAAATTTAGTTAGTTTAATTTTTATTTGTCATAAAAGTAATAATTAAAATACGAAAATCTTTCTGTTACCTCTGAAATGATGTTGCTGATGGCATTACTTGATTACATCCCCCACATGTAAATGATTTGGCTTTTCCCTACAAATAAAAAAAATAGAATAATGTTAAGGATGCTACCACACGACCGAGGTAAAGTTGTTACCAAAATCAATTTTATTGTTATGGGCCAATTTCAAATATTTCTCATTGCTTGTAAGAAGCCGTTCAGAAATTTGCTATTTACTTTTGGGAGTTTTACATATTTTGTGCTGAATTTCCATCAATTTTTGAGCTTAAAACTGGTCTTACTAAATGTGCGTATAATTTGAAGCCCTGCTGACAATCTGTGAGTAAGAGACTATGTTTCCCGTACGTAAAGGTTGTTAAGACATCAGGACCAATAATGTTTGATGGGTGCGGTTAACTTAGTATTTTAGTAGTTAATGTGACCTCAATTTAAAAATTATATCCAACTGAATAAATCTTATGCAAATATTTAGTAATGGTGAATTTTAAAATAACTAGAAATTTTATCAATTATTTTGAATGTTAGAAGTGAATGTCATACTATTCAGTGTTGAAACAAAGTTGTTGTTTTTCTATAGCCTTACTTTATACATTAAAATAAGAGAAATGTATTTAAAAAAAGTCACTGATGAAGGCTACATGGAGCCGAAACATTTGAACTATTATTACAGATACAATCTTTATGTAATACTTAATTAAGTTATTTTACCATCACTTCATCCTTGGTCGTAACTTGTGATACCTAAATTTTTAATCAGTGAATGAGTATTGATCAAAACTGAATCCTGTCATTCATTAGTAGTGTATGCCTGTGTGTGCAACTAGTTTCCTGTGTAGGAATGTTTCTTCTATAATATATAGAGCTGACATTTCTTCCCTGTCACTAACCTCTAAAATTAATGTTGTTGTGGTTCTCACTGCCTATGTACAAACTATGAGTTAGAAGATAATGCAGGATGTACCTAGAGTGGTACTTGGTGTACCACCTATGTGAAGTAGTGTGTTTAATGCATTATCACTTATAATGCATGTATCAGACGGGATACATCACGTACCTCAAGGTGGTCCTAACCACAAAATGGTATGCCACAGAACAAAATTGTCTATTTTGAAAAAGCAATATTCCATCAACTGTAAAACTTGCACCACATGTAACACTAGTTTTTCAATACCTGATTGCATGTTTTGAAATGTACTGCATGTACCATATTTTGTTTATAAGTTAAATGAAAAAGTGTATATAGTAACAGTTTATCCGTGCTATTCTAGTATCATACAACAAGTGGTACAATATGTTATACGGCACACAAATTAAGTTATACCGTGTAGTACTTAAAACAAAACAACAACTTCAACTTGTATATACTTGTATTTAATTTTGTAATTTTGATAGTATAATAGGTGGTACGATTGGTAAATTCTGTAATGCTGGTGTTACCTAGGGGGCTAGAGCTAGGGCTAGGGCTAAAGACTTACATGTGTACCGATTGTACACTTTCAAGTTTATTATTGTTATTTATCATACTACAAGTGTTGCAAGCTAGTTCTCGTGTACCACTCTAGGTACATCCTGCATTATCTTCTAACTCATAGTTTGTACCGCATGTGGTACTTGGGGTACCACCTATGTGAAGTAGTGTGTTTAATGCATAATCACTTTATAATGCATGTATCAGACGGGATGGGGTGTGACATAAGTCACTTGACGACGCAAAGTACGATGGGTTTCGCAAATGTGCGCGCAGCTCATGAATCTAATTAACTAAGCTGTGTGGGTATGGGTCGTCACCCAAAATTGGGTGGGTCTGTGGGCGTGGCCTAGAAAATTGGTTGTGGCCTAGAAAATTGGTTGTGGTCTAGAAAATAGGCCACACCATGCAATTTTTGGAAAAAAAATTAAATATCATTGTGATGCTAACACCTTCCACCCCTTCCACCCAATTCAACTCCATGGCTCTGGTCCAAGTGACAGTGCTGTACAGGCTGTTCCAAGAGCTCCATAGCTGCTGATGCCTGTTCAGACAAGGAGAAACTCAATTCAGTAGCTACTAAGCGAGCTTCCTCATTGACAGCTCCACTTTCAATAGCCTGTGACCGAGATATCTGTTGTTTTAAAATCCTGTCTTTTGCTTGGGCAAATGAGACTGGTAAAAATGCTGGAGGAGGTTCAGAGGAAGTCCTCGGTCGATCCAACCCCTCCTTGCATCGCTCCTTGTACAATTTCAGGAGATCATGCACCTTTGGCGATGTATTACTGGTCTCTGGCATTGCACACCACAGTTCCTCCCTAATAGCCAGCATTGCTTCATTGAAGTCTGGAGGCGCACACACAATCTGTCCTCCCATTGCACGAATTTGTAGAATGTTGCGATGATGTCGAGGTGTGACAGTTCAGGTAGTGGCACTTTTCTCCCAGTCACGCATGTCAGAGCTGGTGCTAGCTGCAACAGAGCTGGGGGTGGTAGTGCAGGATGTTGTGGAGTAGGATATGGTGGTGATTAAACTCAAGTTGGTGATGTCAGCACTGATTAGTGTGGGCACACCCACATGAAGAAATAAGAAGGAACATATGTGTGTGTGTGTGTGAACATTACTGTAGCATGGGAACAGCAGTTGATTGTGTAGTCGTATGTGGTCATGATTTGTTTGTGTCAGTTGTGTTGATAGATGTAGGAGTGTTGTGTGCATGTCTGTAGCAGAGCAGGAACTTTGCATCTTTTCGTGAAAGCATTAGGTGGAGTTTGGAGTTCTATAAAACCCCTGGCTCCACTTGTCATACCAGTCTTGATTCATGTCACTCATTCGTTCTGAGGATTGGTCAGTGGTTCGCTGTAGGTAGCTAGAGAGGATCTTGATTCTGGTGGCAGCAACTATTTGGCTGTCATCAGGTGAGAGCAGCCAAGCAGAGTGACATTTGATTTAATAAAAACCTAAATGACTTTATTGTTGATTAGGGGGTGTGGCATGTATTATGTTGTTGATTATGCCTATATTATTATCTTCATAGTGATGTTTCTTGGAGGGCATCAGTGATGCGAGTCCTATCTACTATGGTGATGGTGTGAATATTCTCGAGCAAGCAAGCATGAGTGTATCTCACACCTGGCCAAGTAAGTAGACGAAGTTTCAGGCTGAGAAGAAAAAATTACACTTTACCTTCAAATTTTGTGTGCAGTAAATTTTTTATTTCACATATTGTATAACTATTTAGTCTATTGAATAAAAATTAATTTTTCATATTGCATTTTATATGTATATCAGAAGTTATCCTTGAAAGATCATCATAAGGACCTAAAGGAGATGAGGGAGGCACTTCCACTACATCTGTAAGTATCTCCACCGTCCCACTGGAAAGGAGAACTTGCACAAGCACAGCAAAGCACTTACTTTTGCTAAAACACTACCACCACAATCTCCATCAATTCTACTCGATTATGTGATGAATTTCTAAACATATCTGGATGCTTTGTGAAACAGCTGCTTTAGAAATGCTAGTTGGTCTTGGATGCAGTTGGTCTGGCTGTAAGCATAGCAGTTGTAGTATTCATCAGCTATTGGAAGGCTGCTTGCCAAACTATCCTAGAGAGTGTGCTGGAATTGATCCTGGCCACTTCTGTATGTCCCACCTGGTTGAAACCATCTCAAACAAGCGGACAACGCAACTGCTAAACTGAGAAGGAAGTTTAAGAAGTCACAGGAGACAGTAGCAGAGAGGCAGCTCTTGTGGTTATGTATCTTGAAAGTATTTCATGGCAGTGGTGGAGAAAAGACATAGCTAGTGCATTCTACAGGTATGACATTAGTGTGGCAGGAGATGCCATATGGACAAGAACCAGTGAGACAGGAGTCACAAGGAAGGCATGGAAAGTGCCAGTTACCAGTGCTACAATACTAAGAATAAGCAAGCAAACAATGAATTGCTGATATGCAGTGGAAAGAAGGGCAACAGGTGTGTGATCTCCATTGTCGGGACAAAACACTGAAATATTTCTAAATAATATTAACTCTTACATTGTCAGCTTTGGAATCTAAAACAGTTGTCTATAAAATTAATTACATTGAATTGAATTAAAGTAAATAAAATAAAGCTAGTTTTGATTTTAAGTTAATTATCATATTGGGTACAGGTTTTCATCTCATCAGACATTGAAGCTATTGGTGCACCATCCCATAGGTGCACATTTCTTATGTTTAACTTTACTTCTTTGTTTCAGCTTAGCTTGTAAACAAGCCCATGGAGCTTAGCTACCACATTTTGTGGTTAAATTTATTATGTCCAGATGTACGCCATCAAGCTTTTAAAGTTAGAAACAATTTAAATTTACATAAGCCATCAAGAGAAACAAACAGTATACCATACATTTTCCCATGCACTTGAGAATATTCCATTTATCATTAGAAATGTTAGGTCCCTCCAAGGCAGTGCTTGACTATTATAAGTTAAAGGTTGTAAGCTGTAGTGTCCAGAGTGCAGCAAGGGTGCTACACTTAGGGCCTTAGGGATCCTAAATGTGTTAGTTCACGACGGTTATGCAGCGCCTTACCAATTTAGAACATAGCAACTTCCTAACAATGTCATTGATGATGGTGAAGTGCATCGCCTCACGAAATTTGAGCATAGCTACCTTTCCTAACAATGTAACTGGAAGATCTCTACATATACAAGCCCTGCCCGGAAGGTTGGAGCACTACAACATGTAGCCAGAGTCCAATGTTGTTTTAGTTAACTAAAACCAAAACCCCTTAGTTTTGGGGTATTTTACTTTTGGTAAGAATAACTAAAACTAAGCTATAGAGAACATGAAAAAACTAAGACTAATTATTTTAGAAGACAGTAAATTCAATAATAACTAAAACTACTAGTAGAGTGGATGACAAAAACTAAAACTAAGCAATTTTATTGTAAACAATTCACCTAGAATTATGTCATTATTAAATGAAAACATAAACTCCCATCAAGTAATTATTCTCTAAACTACATAACAAATACCATACTTTATTAATAATACCCAAGTTTTCACAGAAATATGCCATTTTTGAAGTTGTTTGAGAAAACTACATGAACAACTTTCTTTAAGGAGTCTCTTATTACAGAATTTGAGAGGCAACATAAATTAACTAAAACTAAGACAATTGATAGTATAACTAACTAAATATTCTACATGGTATGAAGAAAAACTAAAAACTAACTAAATCTTCAGGGAGAATTTGGGGGAAAAACAAAAACTAAGCATTCAAGATATGAATAACTAAGTCTGGAATCGCTAAACCAAAACAACACTACTAGAGTCCTCTGTCAAAATACAAAAGCTACTAACCTGGAGCAGACATTTGACTGATGCAAGAGGGATGATTAGTCTTGTTCATTCGGACAGGCGGCAAGGTCATTTGTGTGGTTTATTGCAGCAAAGCTTCTCTTTGATGACTATATGAGACTGGTCCACTGCACACCTACTAAAATGAGCTAATCAAGCATTAGCTACCTGAGGAAAAAAGGAAATTTGTGAATGGTGATGTTGCAAAGGCTGTATACATCCTGCTCTACAATCTATTTTAGTTTTATTTACCATGTGCTGCAAGGTTACAATATACAAGGACTAGGATTTGTGCATTTGTAGGAAAGAAAAAGTGAGCGAGTCGTATGTGTATTAGCTATTTGTAGTCTCATTTTCCCTACTTCTCCAAGCTGGCCAGCTAACCTGTTGCTAAGTTGATGTTATTTATGACTGACCAATTAAAATTTCATAGCCCCCAATTGAGGAAGTGACAATTCTTAAATAAAAGATGAAAGAAGTGTGGGGAAAGAGGGTATAGCTACATAGCTCCAATGCCACCAGGGAAAGGGTAGAGAATGTAGGGAGTTAAGGTAAATGGTGTCCTCAATGTAGGCAGAGTGTTCTGAACTCTTTAGCAAAGAAGCAATTCTTTTTTGCTCTTTTTTCCTATTTAGCTATTTTATATAATTAATGTTTTTAGGAAAAATGCAATAAAAAAGTCTTCTTCATGAATTACAAAGCACTACAACAACAAAGTAAAATACAAGTATACATGAAAGGAAAAATTAAATCAGCAGTGATGAGGGGATGCACACAATGTTTGTGAGTAATGGAGAGACTAAGCTAATAAATGATAAAGTTAGTAAAAGTGATTAGTACAATACTGGCCCAACCAGAGACTAGACAGAGGGCGTGGCTGCATGGAACTGGAACTGGAATATCACACCATTCAAACTTCTCACGTAATGTCTCTCCATTATCAAGATAAGTTACTGCTGGTACACAACAGCCAAGGTCCTTATTCAACGAGTTTAACACCGATCTACAGTTAGAGGGGCAGCTTGCAGAACAGTAAAAACGTGCCATATCGGACTTGCTCCTACTGACCCTACTTATGGCATTACTGCATTTATTTTGATCAGCTGATCCGTTGCTAGGAAAACAAAGACCAACTGCAACGACCAAGATGAAAAAATATGATGCTGCCATGATTTAGAGTTCTGATTTACAAGGCTTCAGTGAAGAATAAGTACAATACATTGTGCCTTTTCCTTTTATACTGTATCTCAATTAGCACCAATAATTTGAATTTGTTAAACTTGAAGGTTATTTTACAAACAAGGTTAGGCTCCGTCAGAGCAATGTTATTTTTCAGTTCTTAGCTATCTGATTAGCTACTGGTAGAGGTTTAGCACAATTTATGTAATTATAGTGTAATTATTTTTCCCACTATAATACAAAGTCTACATTGCAATAGATCAGATGTGTCAGTTTTGATGTAGCCATAGCTATATCATTATTATTAAATAAAAAACAAATTACTTTAATTGAAACATTTAATTTACCAATGGGAATACACTTTAGATTATGAGGCTCTCAAACTAACAGCACAATCAGTATGATCATCATTACTAATGGCATAAAGTCTACCACAGAAAGTACATCGTGCATCAATAGCTCATCAGCCTCGAAGTAACACTCAACAAAGTTAAATCCTTGGAGGGAAACAGAACAAGATTATTGCAAGAAAGAGGAAAGGGATCTAGCTGTAAACTTTTATCTTAGTAGCTAACTAGCCTTGTTTAGTGTAATCTCTCTTCTTCTTTTTTTTGTTGCTGTGTATATCATATCTTTAGTTTAGAACAGAGAAGTTGTCCAAACTAGCTACAACATATTGAGAAGCAATAAGTTAAGCATTGTACCTAGATGTTAAGTGTGCAGCTGATTGGGAAGCCCTTTAATTTATTTGACTCACTGCACTCTGCAAGTAAAGGTAGGAATATTATAAAATTACATGCAACCGGTAGCTAAGCATACTGCAAAACAATAAAACGAAGCAACCACTAAATTTAAGCTATCTATAGCTATATCTATACAGAAGATAGGCAAACAACCACAAATAATAAAAAAATTCTATATTGGCTTGTAGTAATTAGGTCTGCTAGCTAATGCTTATATTGTGTGTGTGAGGAAGCACCACCTCTACACCTCTACAATTTCTGTAGCTAAGTGTATGAATATGAAAGAGTGGGAAGGGGGATAAGATAGAGTTATAGTGAAAGGGTGGATGACTAGAATGAAGTAAGATGAGTCTAACAGTTTAACAAGCTGCACTATTATGATTACAAATCAATTAGCTAAACTTTATTAATGTTATCCACATGGTGCCACTAGCAAATGAATCACTAACATTATTAGCTATTATATGATATTATTTTTTGTTTACTTACAAAATAGTTATTGATACTAGTTCTAGAGTAGCTAATATATAAGCTGCTAGTATGAGAGACTTGTTTATTAGACAAGACAACAGTAAAATATTCTAAGTCATATCAGTAAGATAGTCTCATGTGAAATAAGTGTGTGCAGATTGAATGAATGTGAATGACGTGGTGTAGGAGGTAGCTATGTGGAATATATTCGCATATGGGACTAGAGGGAGTGAAAATGAAAAAAAAAAAGACAAAAGAAACTGAGATGGAATGAGATTGAGCGACATAGCTAGCTATAGCTATAGATTTGTCTCACTGAAAAAAAATGGCTTTATTTGTTGTTTTTCCCCCTCTACCGCTTCTCCAAAGCATTTGCACAAATATCCGAAGCTATTGCATTTTATGCTTACAATATTTCTTTAATGTGCTTTCAACTGGAGTACAACAGATAGCTATTAGATTTGCTGTCAAAGTCTTGTTTTGATATGTTGCTGAGTCAGCGATAAAACTCCAGGGATTTTCCAATGCACCATTATAATATTTATCATAGATCATCTAGCTGCTAGAACATCTTTCTGCAGACAATGAGTTAGATATCCATCCTGCAGCTTAGCTGTCACATTACTTGAAGAGGATTCATTATTTTGCAAATTGTCACTATGAAATTTGAATTTCCTGTACTTTGGAGAGAAAGTATGGACGCTAGCTAGATAGATAATGCATCTTCTGCAACATACCAATATTCTTAACATCACCCCATTACGTGTGCCAAACAGCTCTGCAGAATTTAAGCTCGTATTCTAATTTTCTTTCAATAAATGCACAAATCCAACAATAATGGATGGGCACTTGGTACATAACCTCACAGCACATAATGGTGCTGCACAATGTAAAAGAATGAATCTAAAAATAGACTGCTGCAGAGCAGGAAGTATGCAGCATTTACAAGTACACAAGGCATCAAGGTCAATTAAGACATAGCACGCATAAACTTTTATTCAATGACTTCTTGTAGGCAGTTTATAGTCTAAGTTTACCTAGTCACAGTGGACATTTGTCCTACAAGGAGACCTGTTGATGTAAATGAAGTAGCTTACCTTACAGGAAAACAAGTTTTTCACTGTCAAAAGATATAAACTAGATTTGAACTGTATTGGAACGAGTCACCAAGAAGAAGGTTGCTTCAATAAACCTCAGGAGATACTTAATGGAGGAATTCATGAAAGCCGCCGTACAGAAGCTTGCTACATGGAACTTCAAAGAAGAACCATCGAGGGCATTTACGAAAGCCGCTGTGAAGAAATATGCTACGAGAAACTCCAAAAAAACCCCATCAAGACATTTATGAAAGCCGCTGTGAAGAAACATGCTATGAGAAACTCCAAAAAAGATCCAGTCAGGACAATTATGAAAGTCACTGTACAGAAGATAGCTATGAGAAACTCCAGGAAAGACCCAAAGACATTTATGAGAACTGCTATAAAGAAGACTGTGATGAGAAATTTGAGGGAAGACTTTATGAATGCATGTGTGCAGGCAACACGAAAGATACAAGCCACAAGAACCTGCAGATAACAAACTATGAAATCATGCGTGGAAGCGTCCAAAAAGAAGAAAATGGCTATGAGGAGCTACAATGCAATGGAGGCATCTATGATTGCATCCAAGTAGAAAATCAATATATTCATCTTATATGAGAAACCACAGGATGCAGTAGTACTTTATGATGACATTAACGGAGCACTTGAAACAGAACCAAGAAAAAATATTAAAAATTCTAACAACAAGATGTCACTATGCTCCTTCAAAGACAAAGTCAGTCATAATAAGTTGATAACATTTGTAGCAGCTGCAATAATTTTCTTAGTGTGTGTAATGACAGCGCTTGGAGTGTGTATAAGAATAGCTACATCAAACATGGCAGATGCAAGTTTCACAGAGTGCTGTAGCGAGACTGCTATCTCCTTTTAAACCTTGTAAGTTCATGAGATTACGCCACTACCTAAACTCTTAATTCAATGAGTCCACAAATGACAGAAGTGTAAACAATTCGGTATTGTAAGAGCTGCTTAATATGTGAAGCACAAACAAGTAGTTCTATAAGTTAGTTCTGAAACCAGGTTAATTATCAGTTCTTTCATTATCGTACGGTTTATCTATTGGTGAATAATTCTTTTTATAGGAGTGCAATTCATACAGCGACATAGCTAGCTACGCTGTACTACGGTATTACAGTTTCCAAACATACTTTGGAAGGCGCACATTTTTAATGTAGCTAGGCTCGCTGCTTCTGCCGCAGACGTCTATATTAGTCAAGCATGGCTAGAGAGACATCAGCTCAACAGCGAACTTGAAGCTGGCACAACTCACGAATATCTCAACCATTTATTGGTTCGGCTTGGCAGGCCAGACCCGTTGTTTTATGGTAACTATAAGCTCACCTCGACATTTCAAAAAAAAAGGTGGTTTGACCCCTCTCAAGTTTGGTTCTAAAAATACCCTGGTATTAGGGCAGACCTTAAATTCTAGTAGATATGTACTTCAATAGAAACATTTTCTACTTGGCAGAGCTAATCACTTTACCGAACTGCTACGCTGGGAATGGGCCTGGGGACATGGACATATCAAGTTTGTTCTGCCACACATATATTGCGGCGGTCATTTACTGTTAGCAAATTACCGGGAATAGCCCTCCTCAACCACAAATAGAAATTCCTGTACGTGTCAGCCACCCTTTCAACACTAGGTTGAGCAATCATGGCTAATTTGCGGTAGAATTAAAGGAGGTGGGGCACTCACCACTTCCACATTCCTCCAGAACAAATTTGGTATGGCCATGTCCCCAGACCCTCCGCGGGGCTATTGTGAGTCTGGCTCCACCAGACTATGGCAGACCATGATGGAGGCTTTGTGTAGCGAGCCCAGGTGGGTAGGAAGATACTTCTAAAGGGGCTAACCACTGTACATATCAACTAAATCATCAACAATACCTTTAGCGTATTCACACAGAGCATTAATTAAAAATAGTAATTTCACTATAATCGTGAGTCGTGACCATGAGGGAATAAAAAATAAAATAAAAATACATTTATTTTTATTTTTATAAATGCCAAGTTTAATTTAACAATAAATGGTGATTTGAAAAAAAAAAAGGACTAATGATGATGAGAGAATGCTCAAGTTCCTGATTGCTGCTGACTATGAAGACCCACAAGTCTTTCAAAACTTCCCAGACGATCACTCGGTAAAGGAAGGTCATTATTGTGAGTATGAAAGTGGTTGGCACACTGTGGAGAAATTCGCAATCAAATATTCATAAAACATTGAGAATGAAACCAAACTACACCACATAAAGAGTTTAATGTGTGTCATTAGTTTGAATTAATATCCTATTGTCATTTTAGTGCCTTTTACTTCCCCCATACCGTAGACACGAGTTGCTAAGCTACCCAGCTTATATCCTAAACAGTCGCACTTAACAGCGAGTGGCAACTTAAAACTGGGGCTGAGTACCTATCAGCAGCTGACGAGACTCACGCGGTGCTTAATTAAAAAGTGCTAAAAGCCGGGAAGTAAATGGGTGCTCAACTTAAAACAGCGCCTAATAAAGAGGGGCACTCAACAACCTGCGTCTACGGTATTGTAATTGACATACGTTTAAATTGGTCAAAAATCTATATATTAATACATATGAAGTGTATATATTAGACATCAACAATGCTAAAACTGACCGAATGCCCAAATGTAGAGTCATCTTTCCTTGCCACAGCCATCTTATGTACCAAATCCTCCTCCTCCTCCCGATTCTTTCTTCCTAATTCTCCTCCTTTCGTATCGTCACCCTTGACCTTGTCTCTATCCATCTCCCAAGGCCGCACCCTATAGGTGGGGTCTACATAGAGAATGTGGCCTTCCGTAGTGAAAATGTACTGCAGTGCCTTGCGATTGAGGATGTTGTCTTTATCAAACAACTAAAGAGGAAGCAAGAAAAGCATCCAATTAGTAACGATTTCAAAGATCTGTCACCATCTAGATTGATAGGACCATGAATGCATACACCAATAAGTATAAAGTTACTTTCAGACGTATACAGTGCAATCCCAATATATTTTGTTAGTGTTAATGTATTCTTGAATTAAAAAAAAAAAAAAAAAAAAAAAAAAAAAAAAAAAAAAAAAAAAGAGAGAGAGAGAAAGCTTGCAAGTGTACATAAGTACTAAACATACGTATCATGATATTTGTTCCGTCTAATGAACACATAGAGCATGGCCAAGTAGGCAAGAAAAGGAGAAAAAAGAAGAAGAAAATATAAGCATATTTTACACTTACTAGATAGAGATATTTGCAGGTCTCGCTCAGGAAAAAACTTTCCATCCTGTCTTCATGAGACTTGTCTTCAACATCGTGGATCGTAGCATAGCCACATCTAACACACAAACAAATTCTTAACAACTCCAAATTCAAAGCACAAAAGGTAAGGGGTCAAACGAAGGAGACTGGGGTATGCGTAAATAGCTAATGGCAACACAACCTCCAAGTAGTTACTTTCTCTAAAAATGCCGAGCAATAAGAAGAGATGTTCTGCTTTGAGGGGTTAGAGGGCAGAGAGAGACAGAGAGTACAGGAGAGAGCTAGAGTATACCACCATTACAATAACACATCCTTCCCACTGTCTGCTCACTTTGTTTTGGCGTGTTTCTCCAGACTGTGTAGGATGTGGGTGCCCACGTGAAGGTAGAAAGGATTCTGTGTAGCCTGAAGACAACAATCAAATAATTGCTATCAAAATATCACACACACAAAAAACAACAACAAAAAAACAATTACAACACAAAACCTCAATATTGACTATTTCATTTTTATTTAATTTTTTTGTTTGTTTGTTGATAGCATTTAGCACTATAACACGCTTGCAAAACAAACACACAACAACAACAACAAAACAGCAGCAAAAACAACATGCAGTAGCCATTTAACTACCCTTACAGCTGATTTAATCTGATTTGGGGGGGGGGGGGGGGGGGGGGGGGGGGGGGGGGGGGGCGTGGAGTTCAAACACCCTTTACCTGATAGAGAAGATAAGTAGACTCCACCAGCTCCGGCCTGAGTGGATAGAACTTCAAGTTCGAGGCCTTGAGTCTCCAGTCGAATCTCTCCGGCATGGCCTCGTATCTGCGCCAGATGGAGTAGTAGAGTGCATGTGTGCAGATGGCCTCGTCCAGGTCACCCGCCAGCACCTGAACGCCGGCAAACGAGGCAGACAGAGCGTCCAGCCAGAAGTTCAGGATGTTGCCAGTGGCGTAGTCTGCATTGACGAAGAACACGGAGCCGTCCTCCATGATGGGACCCTTGTTGTTCAACATGCCGCGACAAGTCTGCCTGCGCATGAGGGAGTGAGTGAGGCTATCAACAACCCAACCCGCTCAGCTCCAATCAAACTTTTACTATATTACATGTACACTTAGAAATTTACATGGTTTTTAAGAAAGGGCTTGAATTAAAAACAACAACCAACAAACAACAACAACAACAAAAAAAAAAAATTAAAAAAAACAACAACCCCCCCCCCCCAGCAATAACAACAACAACAATGAAACAAAAACAATGGAAAGATTAGCTTTATTCAAAAGGCAAGACGAGAGATAGACAAGTGAACCTAATGGCCATCGCATTCTGTCGAAATTGATACAATAACAAGTCATGAAACTAGCTAACTACAAGATCACTTTCAAGTTGAGAAAAAGGATATAAAAAACAAAAACTGCCCAGGAAAGTTTGTTACTTATAAAAAAATCTCAAGCTAAGCACCTCCTTTCTAATCACATACGTACCCTGCCCCACCCACCCAGACTACCCTTTGCGAAGGTACTTCATAACACTGTTGTACATGTCCTTGAACATTTCCAGATCCTCCTGCTCTCCGAACAACACATACGACTTGAGGAGGTACTCGTAGAAGGAGTCCACGCCAGCTCCGATACCACTCATGCGTCCTGTCCACTGACCGCTGTGGATATTAATCTCATTCCCTGTAACACAGTGTAACATGGTGTTACATGATGACTGATCACACTCACTTAAGTTAGACTAATCCAGATTAAATGTATATCTTTATAGCTCTACATAACATCTTCCAAGTGAAAAAACAACAACAAACAAACCAAAAAAAACAACAACAACACCCTTTTTATTAGTGTTACCACAAAGATTACACGCACTCATGCGAACCTACATGGGACAAAACCTGGTTCGGATAAGTGAAAATTCTAGATATGTGAAACCATTCTCAAAAATGAGTTTTTCATGGCAGGGAATAATTTACTCAATTAATTTTTGTATAGCGAATATCTGATTCACTAGCTCCAAAATAGCACGTTACTTGATAAATGTAATATCTTTCTTAGCTACTATAATATGCAATAAATCTTGCACATTAAGCTTTCTTCCTACTGTCATATTTCTTAGTTAAATGTTTTTGTGCTAAATTTAGTTTTGCTATTCTTTAGCAACACACAACACTTTTACGCACACACATACACACTTCGTATTCATTGGATGTACCAGCACAAGACTTACATTGAATTCTATCCGCGACTTGATTATGGATGATTGATTTTCAAGGGGTAATCAATCAAATTTCTGAGGATGATATGGGTAAGGTCATTAAGCTAACCTCCTTTTCAAAATATGCTCCGTTGAAAATGCTCTATTGTACCAGAGCTCCAGTAGGCAAAGCATCCTATTGTATTCACTTAGTCACTTAACTATTGGAAAATGGATTTTCAAGTAAGAATAAATCTGTTACACAAGGCGTATAGCTATGACAAACAGAGCGGGCCAATAGAGAGCTGCTGCAATCGTGGCACGCACACACAGTTATAAACTGGAGTTCTAATGCCAGCCGCACCGCCCCGCCTGGTGGAAAATGAGAGGTGGCGATCGCAGACTCAATTTAATTACTTACATACGATTGCTATGTGATTCTGGAACCCCTAGCACCCTAACAGTAAGTTGCACAGACCAGCCAGCTAATAGAGAAGTGATTGAAGCATGTCTCACAGTTTTTTGTTAAGCAAATAAAAAATTGAATTGCTACACTTCTGTTTTGCTTCGCAAAATGCGATGCGGCCCAGGATTAATTATTCCCTGAATGGACAGTGGATTGCAAAAAGTTAAATAACAGAATAGCTAAATATTACTAAAATAAATAATTATTAACATACAGACAGAATTACATGAATAAACTTCGAAAGCAGTGGCAAAGAAGCGCAGCTTGACAAAGACTTCACAATTGTTTCAAGAAGAGAGTAGCTGTAAACTTTTTGGTTGAAACAAAGTTGCGTAAGGCAGTGCAGCAGGATTCTCCGCGCTCATTAATTGAAAAATACTGGAACTGTGAACGCTTTACCTAACTTACGTAATTAGAAGCGCGGGCGAAAACAGAGGTCTCACGTACCCCATAAACAGATAAATAAATAAATAAATATAGCGAAATCTCGATTGTGGTACCCCTGAGAGTGTCTCGCTCGCTATGCTCGCTTGCCAATTATACATTAATGTCATATTAACATACAGACAAAACCATTTTGTGGGTTTATGGTTATTTGCCTGATTTTGTGGGCACATGAAATTTGAATCTCTAAATATTTTAAATTTTAAGAAAAAAAGTGTTTAAGCCAGGATTTTTGAATTTATTGAATTATATCTCTATAAATTTGACACATGATGTAAAAGTACTTTAAAATTGTTGTGTATAACTTTGGTAGCTATATCTTGAAAATTAAGTGAGTTGTGGCTGTTTTTCACCAAAATTTTGTACGCATGGTAAGGGTCATCAAATGATGACGTTTAGAGCAGATTGTGGGCCTTTAGTACACGTAAATGTGACTTCACAAAACATTTCATGTGTACATGTGTCATAAAGGCACGAGAGGCGTGAGTTTACCGCTAATTGTTGTATGGATATGGCTGCTTTAGTTGTATCTCAGGCCCATGGGATCAAGTTTACGGCGCTACCTATCATGGCCAGCGTTTTAGCTGCTGTCTGGAGCCGCACAACCCGTAGGACTCCAACTGCATCACCCTGATGTTGTCAGAATACTGAATGCTGGGAGCCTTGGGAGTGTTAAACTCCTTCAGCTCTTGAGCAAGAGGACCTCTTGGATAGACTTAGCTCCAAGTTAGTAATATCAGCCAACAATTCTGACTTGACTTCCGCCTTCGTTTACCGCTGCTAGTAGAACGCTGAGAATCCAAAACTGCCGCCTTGCAGTTAGGGAAAGTCCCGTCTTACTGCTCGGGGAAATTACTGTTGGACCGTAGCTCATTAACTAGCTACGTTTAATGATGAACTACCGCAAATCTTGACGTCAAAAAAATGGCGTGAAATGTATTAGAGTGAATGAGAAAAGTGCTTTTCTCCATTTTCCATTCTCTAAACGGGCAGTTTTACTATTGGAAATATTATTGGGATGATGAAGAAAAGGTATGTGTATGTTAAATGACTGTAGTGAGGTTCTATACAGTAGTTTAAAAAAATCCACTCTTTAAGTTGAAAGCACTGTATTTCGCTAAAAAAAAGTTATAGATCCGTCTGAAAAGATAGAGCTAAGGACTGTATGTAACCACGGTGGTGGTGTGCTTTAATTGTATTTGTTATCAGTGGGGGATAAAGGGGAACCTGTTAAATGAGGCCTAGGCCCACACCATATGTGAGGGTCTACTAAATAAACTAGTGATGTGCTTGAGCACAAATGGCGAGCGAGCGAGCCTAAAGACTATACTATTTTTATATGAATGATTTTGACTTCTAACACTGAAGCTACTGAAAATAAGGTCCAGTTTTTAAATTTAGCATACAGGGTAAAGGGATTTCAGTGCCATAGTAACAACTCTCTGCAACTGCTTGGAAAGAAAAAAACAACAACAAAACAATACACTTTATTTAAAAGTTTTCTTTGTGATATTCTTTAGCTAAGTAGTGGTTGTAACACACAATGCTTTGACACAACTGGACATGCACCTACACAGACTTACCTTCGCGGTAGTCTAGTGGACAATGTATTTTCAAGTAAATACTGTTGCGCACGGCTTATAACCATGACAAAGAGCGCATTGACTTACCACCGCCACTAACTCGAATAGAAATGGAAGTCCCTTAAGTTTTCAAGTTTGAACTGCACCCGCAAAAGAATTCAAAGCGGTAAACAATTCAATTTCTAGGGTGACACGGGTACTGATCGATAAACCAGAGGATTCTGTTTAGTGCAATTTGGGACGGGGTCGACCACATAACTAACACAAAAAACGCGAGGGTCAAAGTACAAAATGACATACATACGTCCATACATATATCTAAATAAACAAACATCCCTGATTTTCGATTGTGTTACCCCTGTAAGTGTCTCGCTCGCTACGCTTGCTCGCCAATAAATAAAAACTATGTAGGTGTTTACTAATTAAATATCAGGTACATGTGACTTATCATTAAATTTAACCCATAAGACACTTAGTCGAGATTGTATAAAGTCTTGAAGAAAAAAAAAGGAAAAAAAGAGGGGAAGAAAAAAAAAAAAAAAAAAGAAAAGAAGGAAGGCTTCAGTCTTTACATTTAACTGCAATGGCTGGCGATCGATCTAAGTCCCGACACTTAGTCAAGACAACTTGTGACCAGTGCCACACTTCATTATTGAATTACCTGCTGGGCTAGGTGGGCACTTAGCCTATGCACTGCTGTGTTATAACAAAGTGTTTATTGAGTCTTTAAAACAAAATGTGTTGCTACCATACCGCCCACACACTCACCAACTAGACCTGTTGTTCGGTGCCGGCGATCCCACAGAGCCCTCACAGCTCTCCTTGCCACACCCTCATAAACAGGATCGCCGAGAAGACGACTGAGAAGTGTGAACTCCACCGTGAGCGTGCCCGCTGCTGCAGTATTTGTGTTGATGTCTCCAGTAAGACTGCCAGTGATCCCATCACAAAGGTTCACCTGGATTTATTAGACAGAGGTGAGGGCAAGTTATGGAAAGATAGTCACATCGCACATAGACACACACAGATTCTCTTGCAACCACTAGCAGTCATGCACACCTGGCAGAGCCAGGATGCCTGTGCGCTAAGCAGGCACTGGAGAACAGGCCTTTCCCTCACAGCAAATGGTGTGGGAACACAAAGTCCCACCTGGACCATTGCTGTTTCATGAGGAAAGGCCTTGAATTTGCACCCCAGCAAATGCCAGGTACCCAATCACAGCTGGGTGGAGTGGTGTGTGTGTGTGTGTGGGGGGGGGGGGGGGGGG
>WLWD01001209.1_pt1 | contig 134739 bp, 73 predicted proteins | sample 6712731 | NCBI WGS metagenome assembly WLWD01 (sample SAMN12718690, study PRJNA576275) | sponge metagenome | isolation source: marine sponge | host: Mycale hentscheli | place: New Zealand: South Island, Marlborough, Capsize Point | collected 2014-11-01
CATACAAGGGTGGTGCATTAGAGTACATGGGAAGTAGCAATGGGAGTGAATAGGGTGAAATGTGAGATGCATGAATAGTGAATGGCAAGGTAGGCTAATTATAGTTAATAATCTAATATGTTCCTGTAAGCATTTTGACATCTTGTGAGATACCTACTCCTCTTTGCCTAGAATTAAAACTCTAGCTTGGGTCGAGGGTTTGAAGGAACTCGGTTTGATCGCTGAGAATCCTGTTGCACATTCCGAACTCTGGTGGCGCTATTTTATTTTCGTCTCTACGTGTCTCACCACATCTGGTAGCAGCGGTCGGATCTACTAGTAGTCTTCGACGGACGAGTGAGACGAATCCATTGACTGTTACGGCGCTACTGGAAAGAACTTTTTGTGTTTGCCTTGATTTTTTTCATATTTTTTTTATATAAATTCTTTCATATTTTTCCTTGTTTATCTATATCTGGTGTTTCAGCAGGATTTTTTTTTTTGTCAGCGGTTTGGTGCATAAATCATATTATTCTTGTTATTTATTAATTTTTGTGTATCGACACTGCTGCAACTGACAATTTCTATAAGTTTTGTATTAGCTACTACTAGTTTTTGTTCTTTTGTAAAATGGAGAAATCTGAAGTTATTTCTGACCATACTTGGAGCAAATCCAAGAGATCACAGAGATCGATACTTCAAGAAAACAAGCACTTGACAGAGAGAGAACAGCAGAAGGCACAAAAGAGCCAACAGAAACAGTAGAAGGCACAAAAGAGCCAACAGAAAGCTCAGTAGTAGCAACTTCACCATCTAAAGACTCAGAAATGGACAGGAGAGAACTGCTTGCTTTGACTAGTGATTCTGATGAAGACTCCGGAGAGGAAGAGGAAGTACCAATTGATATGTCAAGGCCTTCTATTGAGCAGCTTCTTGCCCTGATGATGAAACAGACCATACATGAGAAGAAGGCCAAAGGAAAGCTTAGAAAACTTAAAGAGAAGAGAAGAAAGAAGGAAAAACAGCTAGAGCAACTTGAAAGAGAGAGAATTGAGGAAAAGGAACGAAAGGAACATGAACGATTTGAGAAACAGTTGTCTTTATTACAGCAGCAGATTACAAACTCAGAAGTCCCAGGGAGAGAAACTTGCGAAAGAAACTGAGAGGAAGGACCAGCTCGCTAGGGCAAATCAACTAGAGGAGAAGGCAGATCGCATTGCCAAAACTCTTCTGCCAATGCAACCAGGAGAGGACCTTTACTCTGCAATGATCAGGTTCGAGAGAATCATGGTGAATAAGGATGTAGAATCATTTCAGTGGGTTCCCTTGCTTGAGCATGTTTTGACAGGGTCTCATCTTAATACTTATCATGCCCATGTTGATAGTTGTCGTGGTAAATATGGTGATTTGAAAGCAGTATTATTGGATGCTGGTGGGTTTAATATCCATGAGTGCCTGGACACTTTCCTTTCCCATTTTCGGCCTGGGGGTAGTTTAAGTGCTTCCCAGTGGTCACAGTTGTCAGCCCATCATATATTTATTGTATTGAGGAAGTGTTTAGAACTCAATCATCTAGCTGATTCTGATTTAAAAGCTGCAGCTAGTGCTATTTCCTCTTGTTCTGTTCTTTCCACTTTACCTCGTGAAGGTCGAGCCTTTGTTTTTACCTCTGAATCTAAAACTGCTCATGATCGAGTCCTCGCTTACTGGCAATACAATGGAAAACCTCAGAATGTGGATAGACCTTACCGAACTTACCGTCATGAACATGAGCGTGTACCTGCAGACAAATTTCACAACTGACGAAAATTTCCTTCCAGCAATTCATACAACAGTGAGGCACGTTTTCAGTCCCATAGAACTAGCATAGAATCTGGAACTTCTGAGACAACCTTTCCAGTTACTTGTTTTAAGTGTAACAATGAAGGTCACTATGCTGACCGGTGCCCTGAGCGCCGAACAAACTCTGTTTCAACTCCATCAGTGTATCAGTTTGCATACGAATGAAGTCGGACTTTGTAATTCCATCAAAGCCGATACAGGAATAGAACAACTACTAGCCAGAGAACTATCAGAGATGTTAGCATTTTCGATTGCACCTTGAGAAGTGCAATCATTGACATTGTCAAGAGCAGCTAAACTAGGGCAGTGAGATACAGAGTTATCAATAGGGGAACGACACTCAGAAGTCACATTAGCTTGAAATTCACTAGAAGCTGACAAGCAAGTATCATCATTAGGAACTATATCAGACTCACAAGGAAGGACAGGAGTAATTTCATCTGATGGTTCATCATCAGATTGAAGGGAATCAATATCAGAGACAAAGAAATCGGTAGACCTTCATCAGCTTGTTGCTGTGCATTACGCTCGCTGTCTTCAACAGCTAGCGCACTAGTCTGAGCTCGAGTCAATAGCACACTGTGGGACTGGGCATTAGCAATTGATAGTAATTCATGAAATGTATTACCCAAGTCACAGCCAACCAAAGCATACTTAGCTGGATGAGTCAACATTTGGAAGTGGGCACAGAACAATGAAAAAAATGTTTTTCGGTAGAGGGAGTTCTCATAAGTCTGACAACCACAAATGGTCGAGTTGCCCATGCAGTTGTTGTACCCAAATCACTCAGGGAGAAAGTTTTACATGCTGCTCATGACCTATCAGGCCATTTTGGCATAAAGAAATATGTGGGTTCCTGTAATGCATGCCAGAAATTCTCAAAAGCATCTCCACCCAAGGCTCCTCTCATTCCTCCAGAGATTATTGTTGAACGTTTCAACAAAATTGCAGTTGATGTTGTTGGGCCTTTAGTAAAGTCTAAATGTGGATACATTCTGACTGCAATTGATCTTGCAACTAGTTTTGTTTTTGCTTATCCAATGAGGGGGTATACATCTGAAGAAACGGCTATGAACTTGTTAAAATTGTTTTCTTTTACTGGCCCACCTTCTGCCATCTTATCAGATCAGGGATCTAATTTTCTGTCTCGAGTTTTGTCACAACTATACGAAAAATTTGCTATTTGCCGTTTGCGAACTTCTCCTTATCACCCAGAGAGTAACGGCCAACTTGAAAGGCTCCATTCAACCCTCAAAGCTGTATTAAGAAAGACCATCTCTAATCAGCATGACTGGCCATTGGTTTTAGACCTTGTTTTATACTTCCTGAGAAATTTGCCTCACTCCAGGCATGGTCACGCCCATTTTGAGTTGGTTTTAATGAAACCCACTCACATTCATCACAACATGTCAATGACCATTCATTCCTTGAAGTCCAAAATGAATGACGCCAACTCCAATATGAGGGCAAAGTCAGACAGGCAAAAATTTCGATCCTTTGAAGTGGGAGAATTAGTTATGCGTAAAATCCCAGGCTTGCAATCATGTTTTGATGTCAGTTGGGAAGGTCCATATAAGATTGTTACGAAATTGAATGATGTCAATTATAAAATTGTTTCTTGTAAAGGAAAATCTCATCCCAAGGTTATTCATTTGAACCATTTAAAGAAGTTTCATGATAGTAACAATTCTATTCATCATATTGTTACGGTGGTTGATGGTGATGGTGATGACTCTGTTGCTGTGCCATTTGTGCCAGATTCCTTGAAAGATCCCGAGCTATCTGAGTCCCAATGTCAAGAACTTGACACATTGTTCTCTGAATTTGCTAAAACAGTTTTTTCTAATAAACCTGGTAACTTCAACTACTACCTTTAATATCCGTGTTGCTACCACTGATGTTCCAGTGTGGGGTCCATCATATGCTATACCCAAAGCTCTTGAGCCTTCCGTAAAAAGTGAATTGCTTGTATTATTGGACCTTGATTTTATTGTTCTGAAAAAGGATGGAAGTGTACGTTTAGTGGGCGACTATCGCAAGCTGAATGAGGTCACAGTGCCTGTTCCTTTTGTGATGCTGTCTACTGAGGAAGTATGTGCAAAACTTGGTAAGGCTAAAATTCTTTCCAAGCTGGACTTGATGAAACCTTTCATCAGGTTCCTATAAACCCTGACTGTAGAAAATATACTGCTTTTTCAACTATTTTTGGCAAGTACCAGTATAAGCGGATGCCGTTCGGAGTTAGAAACGCTCCAGCAGTATTCCAGCTGTTGATGCAAACTGTATTGTGTGACCTTGAATCATTTTCTACACCATATATTGATGATGTGGTCATTTTTTATAGTTGGGAAACTCATCTTGTTCATTTGAGAACTGTCCTTATTCGGCTAAGGAAAACAATCTAACTGTGAAGTCTGAAAAGTGTATGTGGGGCTGTACAACATTTGAATACCTTGGCTTTGTGTTTGGTAACGATCGATTGTCAATCCCAGAGTGTCGTGTGGAACCGTTCAAGAACTTTACCCAACCAGCAACTCAATCTCAACTTCGTTCATTTTTAGGATTATTAAATTATTATCGGAAATTTATTCCTCATCTTTCTGATTTGTGTAGTTCACTCACATGTATGACAAAACCTTCACAACCTAAGAAATTGTGTTGGACGACTGAAACTGATCATGCCTCTCATTCTGTTATTTCTAGCATTTGTGCATTTACTGTTTTGGTTGTACCATGTGATAATGATGCCTTTGCAGTGTTGTGTGATGCCTCCACTCAGGGTGTGGGAGGAGCTCTTTGTGTCTTTAGGGAAGATGTGTGGATGTCAGCAGCTTTTTGTAGCAGACAGCTCCAGCCTCGAGAGACTAGATACACTATCACTGAGTTGGAAGCCCTCGCAATGCTCACTTCCATTAAGAAATTTGCCTACTATCTGGTTGGACGACAGTTCAAGGTTCTGACGGATCATAAGGCCCTTGTCTCATTTTTTACCTCAAGTCAACTCAACAATCGCTTGTGGAGATGGCGCTTGCAGCTGGCTGACTATGACTTCTCCATTGAGTATGTCCAAGGCAAAGATCACTGTATTCCTGACTCGCTGTCAAGACAAGGATGGCCTGATGAAGAAAACCACCATCAGTCATCTTAAAAGGGGGGGATATGTGGTGAAATACCCTTCTCCACATGCTCACTACAGGAACACCTTCGGGAACATTATTAGATTATTAACTATAATTAGCCTACCTTGCCATTCACTATTCATGCATCTCACATTTCACCCTATTCACTCCCATTGCTACTTCCCATGTACTCTAATGCACCACCCTTGTATGCTCTCATCAAACACAATTCCTGGTTGGTTTTATATATTATATTGGCCAACCCAACTTGTAAAGTTCAGTTCGGATTGTATAAGCATTTTGACATCTTGTGAGATACCTACTCCTCTTTGCTTAGAATTAAAACTCTAGCTTGGGTCGAGGGTTTGAAGGAACTCGGTTTGATCGCTGAGAATCCTGTTGCACATTCCGAACTCTGGTGGCGGCGCTATTTTATTTTCGTCTCTACGTGTCTCACCACACTTCAAACTGAAAACAATTTGGGACAAGGATTTCAGTTCACTAATCAGAGGTCGTCGTTTGCTATAAGAGGTGATATACAATAAATTTTCTATTGGAGGGGCAAATGGAAAGCAATAGAGGTACTTTACTCATTAGGGAGTTCACTATTAGAGGTTCCACTGCAAGGGTAATTTTTGTCACTTTTCTGGAGAATGCATCATGTCATCCAGTTGTCCATTAGTCATTTCTCTCCCAAACTAGCTATGCATTCTATGGGTCCTCCTAGCCTGTTTATAAAAATATGCAAGATGTTTAAACATTCTTTCACAGAGTGTACACAACTTCATTTACAAGAGATCATGTTTTTTTCTCCCTGCATTCAAACCTCTTCAAGTAATAAAAGGGGATAGTTAATAATTCCGTCAAACCATGCAACATTCACACATAAAAATGATCACCTGAATGTATTGCCCTGAGTAAACATGCACCATTTTTCACATCTGCTAAGACATAAAGTTTCGTATCAAACAAGTATATTATATAAAGTATACAACCATAGAACTAATTCCTGTGATAAAGAGAGTAAAGTTATAATATTTCTACAATTGTTTGTCTTCTTGTCTACACGTGGTCTGTCTCCGGGCCCATCATGGGTTGCAGGATAGCTTCTAGACATTCTGCTATGGCAGGAGTACTGGTACAACACATGATGGGGAGATAACCTACACACATTGACAGGAAAGGTAATTATAATAGTACTATATCACATGTGATGTTGAGTAGCTACTGTAGGAACAATGTTTGCATTGGCCACTGTCAACCCACCTGTCGTAATCCAACAGTCCACCCTGTTCCATACCAACACAGTCTATTCCACCAATCTACCCCGTCCCACTCTAATTTTCTAAATGTCCCTGTCCGTCCCTGTTCCAATTCTCGCCGACTTCCATTCCAACTGGTTTCCCTGTCTGTTTCGTCCAGTTCCATTCCAACTGGTTTCCCTGTTCCATTTCAACTATTCACCTTGCCCCATCCCTACAGTCCAACAAGCCACCCTGTCCCATTCTACATGCTCCAGTCCAGTCCCATTACATCTGTCTCCTGACTCGAGAAGAAAGAGCTGAACAAAGGAAGGAGGGGGATAAGATAGTTAGGAAAAAAGAGAGCAGGAGAAGGAATAACCTTAATAAACGGTTAGAGAATGATAACAATGAATAAAAATAACTTATGGTACTGCATTCTTACTTTGCAATACATCAAGCACCACTGTGTGGTGAGGTACTTGCTAGTACATTATTTATATTACAGAAAGGACCATTCTAATTGCTGTCCAACACATACAGCTAAATCTCATGTGGTTCGGACTAGCATCATGCGGATATGTGGAATGATTCATGTATTGCACAGCCACTCTCATCCCTCCACCCACCACACACACACACGTAAGAGTTTGACATCTGAGTAATGGAGTCGTTACATTTCTCCAAGATGGCCAGAAAAGATTCCTCGTGGCCCTGCAGACAGGCCAAGTGTAAGGCTGTATTCTTGTTGCCATCCTGACAATCCAACTGAAGCTGGTTCAGAGCATCTGATGTCAGCAAGTCTAACAGACAGAATGTGAGGGATGAACTTGTGCTATCAAAAAATAATCAAGTATAAACCTGCCCTTTTTTTGCGACATATAAATTGAATGATGAAGCAGCTTTCTACATTATTGTTTCTATTATTATTATTAGAATACCTGCCAGCATAATCCACACCTGCTTAAGAGATAGCGCTAACAACCAAGCTGTTATTTATAAGTTATGCATTCATAGAACCACTAATAGGCATGGGTTGGGCAAATATTACTTGTAAATCACTAGTAAGCCGATTACTAAACCTACCGGATATTGAAGTATTCCTGGATTTTCTTGAAGAAAGAATGGACATGACAGCACCGTCTACACCCTCCTCTAAGCAACACTCACACCAGCACAAACGTCCCCAAGCAATGGTTCACTCAACTAGTGTGGACAAGACCTGTGTAAGGTTGAGTCTCATCCCTTATACCTTTGTTCAGCATTTAAAGGTCTATCACTTGATCAACGAATGACAGCAGTGAAATCTCTAAAATTATGCCACAATTGCCTCTCAGCGGGACACTATACTAAGTCCTGCAAAAGTCCTCATCGGTGTAAGAAGTGCAATTTTGCATCATTCTCTCTTGCATGATGAATCACGGGCACAAGCAAACTCTTTGTGACTCAAGTTGCTGCTACTCAACCTCAACAGCAGGAAGCTACTACACCTCCTACGCCTGCTCAAACAGTAACTCAAGCTCTGGCGACTGTTGACAACCGAAGCATCTTGACTTCCACGTTACTGATGACAGCTCAAGTCATTGTGGAATCAAGCGAAGGATCAAAGGTCAAAGCCAGGGCTCTCTTGGATACTGGAGCAACAACTTCACTAGTCACTCAACGTCTAGTACAGCAGCTGAAGTTGAAGTGCACCAAGCATAATCTTCATATCCATGGAGTACAAGACATCTCAATTGGATCAAGCAGTAAAGCAACTTCATTCAAGGTCTCACCCACCTACATATCTCCTACAAATATACAAGTCTCAGCAGCTGTAGTCTCTAAAGTCACTGCTAACTTACCTCATGAAGTTGTACGAGAGGCTTCATCTTGGAGCTTCCTGAAGGAGATCCAGCTAGCTAATCCATCATTTGACTGTCCGGGGTGGATCGACATGATACTTGGAGCCAATGTCTTAGACCAGATCTTACTACCAGAAATGAGAAGAGGATCCAATGGTCAGCCGTCAGCTCTCAGGACAATCTTTGGCTGGACAATCACCGGTCCATATTCATCTTCCACTTCTGATGTACTTGTGATGTACCATGCAGATGTTTTCTCCAACGCCAATGAATTGCTCAGAGCCTTTTGGGAGTCACAAGAAACCACATCATCTGGAACTTCGCCATTAACTCCTGAAGAGAAGGCAGTGGTGGAACACTACAGTTTCAACCACAAGCTCAATGAGACAGGGAGATATCAGGTAGCACTTCCCAAGCGAGATCAACCATTCAAACTTGGAGAATCAAGACGGCAGGCAGTCCGTCGCTTTCTAGCCAACGAGAGAACTCTTCTCAGAAAGAACTCCTGGGAACCCTTCAGAGATGACACGCTGAGCCAGTGCCAGAGCCAGATCTCAACAAACCAACTCATTGTGTATTTTATCTCCCAATGCATGCAGTTATCAAGCCCACTAGCACCACAACTAAACTTCGGGTGGTGTTAGACGGGTCTGCTAAGACATCTAGTGGAAAATCCTTCAATGACCTGCTCATGATTGGACCAACCACATACCCAGCTCTCACACACATCCTGTTGAGATTTAGAACTCATCGCATAGCAATAACAGCCGACATATCAAAGATGTTTCGGGCAATTGAACTGCATCCTGACGATAAAGACTATCACAGATTTGTCTGGCGCCCCAACACTGAAACACCTCTGCGTGACTTCAGGATGACTCGGTTGACATTTGGCATAGCGGCTTCTCCTTATGCAGCTACTCAGACTCTTCAACAGGTAGCAGCAGATTTCCAATCTCAATTTCCACAGGCCTCACAAACAGTACAGACAAGCTTCTATGTTGATGACTGCTTATCAGGAGCAGATACTGTAGAAGAAGCAGTGAGACTACAACAAGACCTCAATGAGCTCCTAGGCAAGGGAGGATTTGTTCTCCGAAAGTGGAGGTCTAGTTCTTCGCTAGTTGTGGAAGCCATACCACCTAGTCTTCGAGAAGAGGACTATCTTCAAGAATTACCAGTTCCATCGGACTGCCACAAAACTCTGGGAATTCACTGGAACTCCCTGCAAGATACTCTTCACATAGCTACTGCTCCCCTTGAAACTCATCAGACTCTCACCAAAAGACAGCTCACTTCAGACATTGCTCGCACGTTCGACGTGCTTGGATGGTTCGCTCCTGCTACAGTCTGTATGAAGATTCTACTGCCGTCACTATGGGAATGCAAGGTGGACTGGGACGAGCAAGTTCCAGAAGATCTTGAGGTGATCTGGGCCAGTTGGAGGGAACAGTTATGCCTCCTTAACAAGCATCCTATCACCCGCTACTACTTCAGACCAGATGCTGTTGTTACTAACACTCAACTGCATGGCTTCTCGGATGCATCAGAGAAGGCCTTTGCTGCCGTTGTCTACATCCGAACTGAGTATGCCAATTCTCTGACTTCCGTGACTCTTGTAGCAGCCAAATCACGAGTAGCTCCTCTCAAGAAGGAGTCAATACCACGTTTGGAGCTGTGTGGATCACTTCTGTTAGCCAAGCTGCTAGACTCGGTGCGTACTGCACTTGGAATTGACATAAGTCACACCCATGCCTGGACAGATTCTACAGTCGTTCTTAACTGGTTAGATGGTAACCCTCGACGCTTGAAAACCTTGTAGGCAATAGAATATCATCTATCCTGGAACTACTTCCCACAAATATATGGAAACATGTACCATCCCAAAACAATCCTGCTGACTGTGCCTCCAGAGGACTGCTTCCTAAGCATCTCCTAGAACATCAACTTTGGTGGCATGGACCTGAATGGCTGTCCAAGGATTCTTCACACTGGCCATCTCAGCCACAATGTCTTTCCTCTGGGGAAGATCCTGAGGTTAGAGTCTGCATCAATGTCATTACCTCTACAGAACCCTGGCTACTCCTTCAATATTCCTCATTTGACAAACTAAGACGAGTACTTGCCTGGGCTCTTCGATTTCTTCACAATATCAAAATTCGTGTGACTCAAGAGCAACCTCGAACTAGTTCATTTTGAACTGTACCAGAGATTATTCAAGCTGAGATCATGCTTATCAAGCAGTCGCAAGAGAGAATGTTTGGTATTGAGATCAAAGCACTGCAGAAGGTTGTTACTTTGCCCACTAATAGTCCAATACTTCCTCTTCGACCTTTCCTAGATTCTAACTCGGTTCTCAAGGTGGGCGGAAGGCTGGCAAGAGCACATCTTAAGTTCTCAAAGCGACATCCTATCATACTACACCACAAGGATCCTCTCAGTCACATGATTGTCAGACATCAACATCTCATCTCCAGTCATGCTGGACCTACACTGCTGATGTCAATTCTTGCTCGGACGTACCACATTGTCTCTGGAAAGAGATTGGTTCGCTCCTGTTGCAGACAGTGTGTCATCTGCAAACGCCAAGCTGCTCGGCCAGAAAGTCAGCTGATGGGACAACTTCCATCTCAACGACTCACCCCTGGACCAGTCTTTCAGACTACTGGTGTGGACTTTGCAGGACCAGTCTATACCAAGTATGGTTATGTTCGTCGACCGGTACTAGTCAAGACATACATCTGTGTATTTGTGTCCTTTTCAGTGAGGGCAGTCCACTTGGAACCAGTTTCTGATCTCAGTGCTGAGGCTTTCCTAGCTGCACTGAGAAGATTCGTGTCTAGAAGGGGAAAACCCAAAGAAATGTTTTCGGACAATGGTACGAACTTTGTCGGGGTGTCTAGAAAACTGAAACACCTGTACAAATTCCTGAGCAAAGAAACGACTCAAAATTCTGTGTCTCAATTTTGTGTTGCCCAACACATACAGTGGCACATTAGTCCTGAACGAGCTCCACACTTCGGAGGCTTATGGGAAGCCACAGTAAAGGCAGTCAAGACTCACTTGAAGAATGTCGTTGGAGATCATCATCTGACATTTGAGGAATTGACAACTACCTTGTGCCAAATAGAATCATGTCTCAACAGCCGACCTATTAGTGCAGTCACTAGTCATGATGAAGATGGTATCGAGCCATTGACACCGGGACACTTCTTGATTGGCCAGCCACTGGAAACAATTCCTGATCAACACATTTCGACCAAGACGCAATCACTACTTCGCAGGTGGAACTTGTGCCAGGCCATAGTCAAGGACTTTTGGACAAGGTGGTCAACAGAATATATTACTCAATTGAATAAACTGTCAAAATGGAAACATTCTCAGCGCAATCTACTGGAAGGAGACATCATTCTGCTGAAAGATCAAACCAACTTCTCTCATAAGTGGCCATTGGCGAGAATTGTGCAAACTCATGGCAGAGACGGCAAAGTCAGAGTAGTCACAATCAGGACGTCTTCAGGGACTTATAAACGACCTACTACAAAGATCGTTCTATTGGTGCCTCAAGACGAAGACTCGAAAGACTGCAGTCTTGGTGGGCGGGATGTTGGAGCCACAGACAGCCACTAACCTAATTAGGCTTGAACCCTATTTGCACTTCATTCACTCATGAACTCTGTGTACACTACAATTAACTCCCCTTTTCACAACAAGTATCACTCTATTCACTCTGTCTTCTCTGCTCTGGATTATAGTCTGAACTCTCTCTCACACTCTCAGTCTACTCACTTTTCTCAGTTTTTGCAACTTGCAACTCTGACTTTCTTTACTGTTATACTCATCACTATTTGATTATTAGTTAGTTTGATTGTACTGATTGACTTAACTTGGGGCAACATACAGTTAGACAGTGTAGCTATCTCTTTACTATAATCTGGAGTGGCTTTAGCTAGCTGTTAGGTTAGGTGTTAGCTTTTCATAATAGCTGCTAATAGCTTGGGACTTACATCCTAAGTGGCCCCCACTCTATCTAGTTCACAGCAATTCTCAGCTTTGATGAGCTGAGTAGTGAGCAATTGCACAGGTGATTTTCTTACTTTCTTTATACCCACACAGAGGCTCTTCTCTTCCCCCCCCCCCTCCCTTCTCCTCACCAATGATAGCAGTGTGTCCGTACTTGGACGCCACCATTAGCGGTGTCTGCCCACTACTATCAGTGATAGACACCTCCACCCCTCTCTTCAACAGCAAGTGCAGACTCTCCACGCTGTCATTGAAGGCGGCGACATGGACCACAGTAGTTCTGCCTCCACTATCACACACATTCACTTCCTCTGTGTTCATCTTCTCCAGCAAGGACTCCACACATTCTTGGTTGTCATTGAAACTAAAGGGAGATAACAATAACAACTGGTCAACGAACCTGCTCTCAGCTACAACTAACCTGAATATCTACAATCGACTTTCAAATTTGTGGCATTCATCCAATTGTGACCATTATCACCGTCATATTTAAATCAAACATGTAGGTTTGATAACCTTTAGATTTTCATAATTTATTTATAAATTTATATTTCTTTACTCCAGGATGACGAACAAGAAGAAAAAGGGTTTTAAGCTGAAGCAGCCCGGCCGTACTCCTGAATCAACACCAACACGAATAAAGCAAAAGAAATGGACAGATGATCAAATGCTTACTGCTATTAGTGATGTCAAGAAGGGAATACCAAGTAATCAAGCTGCAGATGCACATGGAGTTTCGAGGTCAACTTCAAAATATCGAATAAGTGAACGGGTAATGCATGGAGTTAGTCCTTGGCCGGCTCGTTACTTATCTACTGAGGAGGAAGCGCTGTTGGCCGATTATTTGCTGAAGTCTTCGGACATTGGCTATGGTAAAACACGACGTGATGTTTGTTGCTGAAGCATACTTGAAGAAGAAAGGGTCATTGAAAGGAGAAAGGTTGAGCAATGGATGGTGGGATAAATTCTTGCGAAGAAATCGAACTCCCCGACTTGTGTCAGTGAGTCAACTGCTGGTGTCAGGTTTGATGCAGTCAATTCAACTAACATTAACAATTACTTTAAATTACTTCAAGATACATAAATTGGCTTTGCAGATCATCCAGAGACTATATTATTTAATATAGATGAAACCGGAATGCCCCTTTGCCCACGTCCTCCAAAAGTTGTTGCTAGAAAAGGTCAGAAAAAAATTTGTTCAAACATCAGGGCAAAAGTCAAGTAACTATTTTGGCATGTGGAAGTGCAACTGGTCAAGTTATACCCCTGTTTATTATATACACAGAAAAGCAGATTACTCCACTATGGACTCAGGATGAAGTGACAGAATCATGATTTGCTGTCAGTGATAATGGGTGGGTCAACCAGGAACTCTCCAACTTTTTGCTGACTGATCACTTTCTTACCGAATTCTCCATCACAACGTCCTATTCTTCTTTTGCATGATGGGAACTGTGCCCATCAAGCAAAAGAAGAATAAGGGACGTTATCCATTCAGTTTGCAAGGGAACATGATATTGTGATTATTTGTCTGCCTTCTCATACGACACATGAGTGCCAACCCCTGGATACCAGCTTTTTTCGTTCCCTTAAGTCATATTGGCAAAATTCGGTCCACCAGTTTTTATCACAATAATTCAGGAAAAGTGATCTCAAGGTTGAATTTCTGTAGTGTGTTTAAGCCAGCTTGGTTAATGGTTTTAATAAGACAGTAATTTATCCATTTAACAGACAGGCTATTAGAACTACAGTAAATGAAGGTGAGCTCTCATTAGTTACTAAGATTTATTTTTTGCTAATGTTACAGACTCATATTATGGTGAGCGGATTTGAGGGCTTAATTTAAAATCTCTTTTGTCAGGTGGCTTAAGAAAAAAATGGGGACATAGCGGATAAAAGCACCAAATTTTGCACAGCTATTTACTGAGATGTATGAAGTAATTTTAGGGTAGGTACCACTGCCCAATCATATCCTAACACTTGGTGGGAGCCAAAATATTAAAGATAAAGGTAATCAAATGATAGAACACACAGAACAAATCTGAATGATACATGGTAAAATTTATAATGTTCACAAGAACACTCATGATTCTAAATGGCAGCTAAATGATTGAATGGGCGTGGCTGTATAGCAGCACTCACCGTAGTCTGCCTTTTCTCTTGTTTCTCAAAAACTGAGCCGAAATTTAAAAAGTGGCAAATTAAAGGGACTTTAAATCATCATCTAGTCAGAGTTCCTCTTCTCTCAGGACATGAAAGTCCATCATCTTCGAGATCCATTGGTGACAGTGTGAATGAATGAATGAATGACAAACAGACTTACTATAACCCTATTGCACGTGCGTGATGAGGGTTAATGACAAACAGACTACTAAATCACACATGTGAGCTGAGGGTTAATGAATGAATGACAGACTACTATAACCCTTTTGCACGTGAGCAATGAGGGTTAATGACAAGCAGACTACTATAACCCTCTCATGCATGTGAGCTAATGAATAAATATAAAAATAACAGCTAACTAAAGATGTGGTGGGAAAGATTACACTTGAGTCTTTCCAACATAGTTATAATACTAAGGTAATATCAATGCCATTAGAATAAAATAATTTGATACGAAGCTTAAGCTGAAGTGGTTAATACCTAATGTACAGTCACTGTGATGAATCAACCGTGAACAAATTGCAACAAAAGCAAACTATCTTTTATACTAAGCATGGGGGTTGGTGCGTTTTTTCAATTTCTCGTGTTTTTAGTGGTATTATTTTTGTGCGCGTTTCTTTGATCCAGTTTAGCACCAATGTTGTATTTTTCAATTTCATTACTGTCCCCCAAGCTTTTCTTTGCTTGGCCTTATTAACACTGTTCCTCACCCATAAGACATCTGACTGGTCCCATACAGAGAAAACTATTCTAGATCCTTTTTTCAGCAATGCAAGCACAATCGGTGAAGTACGCTGTTTTCAAGGTTTATATCAACAGTAGTCCCATCTCCTGTTTTAAAATCTAAGGAGAGTTGAAGTATTAACAAGGCCAGTTATGCAATGAAACATACTATGCCTGGAGATGTAGTGCATCAGAAGTGTCACTGCAAACAAAGTCACCGCTTTCAAAACTGCAAAAGATTAACCAAGATGATTTAATGCCAAATACAAGTAATGACATAGCTGTGCTTCAATCCTCTGAGGAGAATTTTCATTCAAAACAGATTGCTTTTACTGGAATTAAACCAGCTAAGTTGGAAAGAAAATGAAAGCACATAATGTTCTTCAAGTGAAGTACCACCGGAATAACCATTTTATATGTGCATGACCACATGGTGCTGATACAATCTGCAATTGGACTCACGTTATCAATTTTATGAAGAAGCAGTTACCATGTCTCAATCAGAGGGGTAGGAACATGGGCAGGGTTCGCTGCAGATTGTAACTACTATGTGTACAAATATATAAAGGACTAAGTAAGCTTTGCTCTTTGGGAAAATTTTCGTTGAAGTGATAGAAACAAATAATGATTTTAAAGGAGTAAGCCATTATTAGTATATATCAAATCCACTCAATGTTTTGTGAAAGTTTTTTACATTACCAAGCTGTTGTAATTTGTGATATATATATATATATATATATATATATAATACTTATAGCACGAGTCAGAGTACAATATGGGAAAATATTTTACGAGCACGCAAAATATTTTCACGAGCCAAAGGCGAGTGAAAATGTGGCTGAGAGTAAAATATCATTCCCATATTGTACGACGAGTGTGATAATTGATTTATTGCTTCTTTGAAATTTTTCTCAACCGGTTACAATACAATTTTCATTGATTTTACTCGCTACGCGCGCGCTACAAGGAGCGTACAATATAAACCGTACAATATGGGAGAATACAGAACGCTCGCGTGATGCGGAAATATTCAAGTAAAAATATCAAAGCTGCAATAAATATATATATTAATCATTGAATACCGCATAATATCATGATGGCTAGTATTTACACTAGTGCCGCTGGCACGAGTGTAAATGCCACTGACAGACTCATGGTATTCCCGCGGTATCCAATAATTAATCAATTTATTGTGTACTGATCATGCGCTAATGGCGTAGAAACAGAGTGGCAAATGTAATGGATGCTACCAAGAAATCTTTCGATTCTTTTTTTTCAGATGAAGTCATTGAAAATCTTTTCTCTAATATTCGAGGTGAAGTATCACCATCTTGTAGCATTGAGAGTGAACAATCAGTTAGTCTTGACGATGAGGAATTACGAAAGTCTTTAGAAGAGCAAAACTCAAAAGAAATCATTACCCGACTTGAGGACATGGTATCGTTTGTATACAGGGATAAATGAAAAGCGAAAAATTGAGAATATTCCACCCAAAGAATTAGACAGACTTCTCGGTCATTTCTATTGTAAGGTGCGGAGTGCAAGTGGTAGTCTGTATGAACCAGCACTCTTACTTCCATTCAAAGAAGTTTGCATAGACATCTGACAAAAGACCATCACACCCATATAGCATCATAAGAGATTCTGAGTTTAGATCATCTCAACAGCTACTCATAGCTAGTAATTCCAAGTTGAGTTGGCACGACCGCAAGCGCGGTAAACAAGGAATGCACTTGGTAAAAAAACCGGAAGAAATTTAGTCACGTGAGCTAATTGCAATTGATACGCATGAAATCAATGTTCATGTGAAAAGGAGTAGCTACTCGGGTGCGCATTATTAATGCAATAACTTTAGCTAGAGTTTAGTCAAGGCAGTCTTGTAGTTCTAAATAGTTATTTCCCTACGTTGTTCTGTTCACAGGTACATACCTGGAGAGAAGAACCTGAAGGAGTGAAATTACCAGCCACAGAAGACTAAGGTAGCCCAATATTGCAAGCTTTTTGAGAGTATTGAAACATCCACGGTGTCTACCTGTGAGAATTCTGCTGTAGTTCACAAGGATGACACTATTGAAATTTGTACTATTGTTTAAGCTTAATTTTTTGTCAACTATTTTATATATATATATATATTCACTGATCACAATATTGAATTATCACAACTATTAATATTTACATAACAAATAGTACAGAAATAAGAATGATAATGAAAAGCTCATTTAGTAGCTAACCCTGAAGTGAAGGCGGAGTCACTCAGAATTGCCACAATAAATTGAGAAGAAGAAGAAAAAAAACATTGTAAGAAATCTGCATAAATTGGGATATATTTGATTTACAATAGCTTATTACTGGCATTAGTTGGCATTATTTCTATTTACAGCTTGGCATTAGTTGTTAAACAGGTACAAATTAAATCTACCTGCATATTAGACTTACCAGTATCCTAGAAGCAACAACTAAAGACCCTTTGGCGTAACATAACATACACTAGTAATGGAATACAATGCCAGAAAGTACTTGCTGGAGAAGGGACAAGTTTGTTGTTTACAAGCTCATTGAAAACTTTACTTTTCGATTGCACCGAACCGCGTGACAAAATTCGGGCGTGTGTAGTGCAGGAAAGCTGTGGGTTTTTTTTCTATTCCCATAGACTTTTGTATTGAGAATAGCACAGCTTTCCAATGGTACAAACCCCCGGATGTGTAGCTGCTTCCATTCTAAAGTTATTCAAGTTTTTCTTGTGGCCAACTGAACTTGGACATACTAGTAAGATCTACTTCTCTTTCTAAGTATTCTGTCTAGCAGGACAGCTGCACTTAAAAAAATGTTCTGGGTGGTGATGTCATAAACACTTAAAATATGTAGTAGCTAGGTTAAATTTGTACACCATGCTTGTGTGGTGGAGATTCCAGCACAGATCACATCTCCAGCCACACATATAGCACAACCCCACTCTAACATGTAACTGTTTATTTAACTAATTGTTTATTTAACTATTTATTTCATTGTATTTACTGTAGTATTTATTTCATTAACAGATCACTAATTAGTATTCATACAGTTCACTTCACCCTAACACTAATTTACACATTCCCTTCCATTTTTGCAACCATATTTGGCCATATTTCATCTCCACCAATCAGATTTAAGCACCTGTTAGTTCTATATCATGCTCACTCAGAATAAGGGTGTGTCGGCTGGTTTTCTATATAAACTGGCTGGCCGGCATACCCCAACCGGCAGTCTTTAGTTCTTGTACTTAAACCCACTTTAATTAAGTCAACCATAAGGCCAGTACTTAGAACCTTAGGTCTAGCTTGTGAGAGATAAGGGCGGGCCCTCAATCCATAACCCCTCCATATTACCTGGATCTTTGTACTGCCTCTGGTGGCAGCATCTACCCTTGAAGTTGACAATAACTCCTCCTCGTGAGATAAGAGCTGACGACTATCACGACAGCTTGTACTCCTGGTTTTGTTTCCCTTTTAGGTAGGATGTTTTTCATATGTCTTAGTCCATCTTTTGGGCTTTGGCCATTGAGTGATGACGATTCCGAGGTGCACATCCACCAGAGAGCAAGCAGCACTACGGGACAATGTATCAGCCACACAGTTTTCCTTTCCCTGTGTGTGCCGGATATCAGTCGTAGACTTGGAAACGTGACACTGCTGTCAAGCTGACCATGGTGCTGATGCTTTTGCCATGTTGAACATAAGTAGCTTATGATCTAAAACAGTGAATTGCTGACCTTCAAGAAAATATTGAAAGTATCATATACCCAGATTGAGTGCAAGCAGTTCCCTGTCGAAGGTACTGTACTTCTTCTCAGGTGCTCTCAATTTCTTGCTGAAGAATGCTAATGGTATTATTACACCATTCACGGACTGTTGTAGTAATACTGCACCAATTGCGTAGTTTGAATTCCGTAGCAAGAAAAGTCTGTGCATTATACCTCGGGTGTGCCAGAAGAGTTGCTCCCACCAGTGCCGTGTAGTGTTTTCAAAAGGTGTCCTCATTTACTGCTTCCATATCAGTAACTTAGGAGGTTTACCCTCAAGAGCTTCGTAAAGTGGCAGCATGGTATTTGCTGCCGCTGGAATAAACTGGCGGTAGAAATTACTCATTCCCACAAATTTCTGAAGTTCTCTGAGTGTCTTGGAAGGCTTCATGCAAGAAATGGCCTCAACTTTGTCAGGTAGAGTTAAAGTGCCATCTGGGGCAATGCGATAACCCAGAAAATTCAGTGAGCTTTGACAAAATCTGCACTTTGCTAAGTTGATGACGAGGTCATATTGCCTGAGTCGCTCGAACAACAGGCAGAGACGCTGAATGTGCGTGTCGGAATCTTAGCTAGCTACTAGTATAAACAGTGCTAGTATATTGTCAATGTAGACAAACATGAACTCAAGGTCGTGACAAACCGTATCCATCAACCGCTGAAAGCTTGTGCGGCGTTTTTCAAACTGAAAGGCATCCTTAAAAACTCGTATAAACAAAATGGCATGATGATAGCAGATTTATGGATGTCCTCAGTGTGGGCGCTGGGGGTTGTTGTCACAGACTCTATCAGCACTCACACTGGAGACAGCAAGTAATTGCGGCCACCAGAATCTGTATCCTCTTTTAGACTGCTTAAAAGTAGATTAATAAAGAGGAGAATGTACACACACCTTGATGAGTGACATGATAACAGACTAAAATTATGAACACACACTATTCATTAAATACTTCACAGAAGCTGCAAACATCAGGTCATGAAACTGGCACAACATAAAAATAACTAAGTCCATAAATGGACATCATACATTGGGTACAGCTGCATGCACTGACCACAAAAAATAATACAACAACAACAAACAAGTCAGGTACAATATAACACACAAACAAGTCAGGTACAATCCACACATTCACAAAACTCTAATGACAACTAATATGATTTCTTTATGTGGGCTGGCCCACACTCAGCAGCCATTGGGATTTGGTGATAGCCTCTGGTGAGGTCAATTTTGGAGAAAATTGTTGCTCCCGCAAGATGAGCAAAAAAAGTTCTGAATATAGGGCACCGGATATTTATCAGCTACAGTTGCATTATTGAGGTGTCTGTAATCTCCACACAGACACCAACGCCTGTCCAGGCTTGCTAGGAATGCCTGGAATCTTACACGTGCAACCTCAACGGGTGTCGGCGATCTTTATCCCCTCGAACTTTAATCCCCGAACTTCGTATCCATAATCAGTGTTTACTTATAATGCACACACTTTTCATTTTACCTTAGTTACCTACTTATTCATACTGTTATTTTTAACTCATTTATTCCTTGTTTTCTTGATTAAACTAAATCTAACTAACTTGTGGTTGTTGGGACTTGGCTGTCTCCTGTCACCATTTGACGAAGCAGCGAGATCTCAGATATAACTATTACTAAGTCCAGAACGTCTGTGGGCCTTACAACCCCACAGCTCTTAGCAAGGACGTTTCTCTGGCAAGACGTGACCGTCCAACGCCTTAGGAACCATGTGTAAAGGGGAGGCCCAAGAGCTCGACAACCTCCATACAATCCCCATTTCCTCCATCTTGTCAAACTCTTCTTTGGCAATGACCAACTTCTCCGGAGACAAACCACAAGTGCAAGCATGCACTGGTGGGCCGCTTGTAGCGATAAAATGCTCCATGAAGTGTTTAGTGGGCGACTACAAAGTTTGGCATGGTGATTTCCGGAATGTTTGCAAGAAGTGAGATGTATTCATTATTGGAAGTAGAAATAGTACCCAACTGAGTAGCAGTAAAATCTGATCTTTGCAGTGGAAACGGTGTGGTAAGTTGCAGCATCAACGAGACGCTTGCCATTGAGGTCGACCAGTAATGAATGCGATCTCAAGAAATCAGCCCCTAACAATGGGCAAGTCACATCAGCTAAAAAGAAAATCCCACTTGTATTTATTGGATGCGAAGTGTAGCCCAATCACAGGGTTGACGGCACTGATGAGCAGCTTCTCCAAATGTCCGGTAGAAAAAAACAGAAAGTTCCACCTGATAAAGTAGTGGGTGCATTGACTCTGTGTTGTTTGTGTTTTGCCAGCAGGTTTCCGCTGAATTGCATTTGACTCAAATCCTCTGTCACGGCATGTCCAGAGGGCGTCAAGGAGATTAGCTGCCATTTGTTGGTCAAGGGAGGCTATTATGTAATAGTATTTCGTATCGTCAGCAGTGATTCCTAGCAGAGTAAACTGTGCTTCACAAACTAGATTTCCGGCTGTGAAGTCCAAAAACAGGTAGCTTGAGCGATACAGTGCTCTTCGTCTGCCAGGAAAACATTCCTGGCGTCGATGTCAAGGTCACTAATGTAGCAACTTCACAAAATCCAGACAGACTATCAGAATGACCATCAATCACAGTGCTTATATACGATGATGAGGAATGCAGCTAACTAATGGATTAAGTGGACATGCTTGACATGATTGCATTCATTGTTCAGTAATGGGTCACTTAGTGAGGTTCTTTATCTCTCTGCTACACTGAGTTAAACTGATGTTGCATTGTTTTTGTATTGAAATCTTTTAGGTAAGTCAGTTAGCAAGCAGCAAAAATGATAGCTAAGTATATTGGTTTGGCATTTGCCACGTTTGTTGACCGATTCCCTATCTGTGAAAATTAGTAGTAATTTTGCTCGCTGTCAGCTGCAAACTAAAGTAACCAGCCAACTACATAATGCAATACATTACCACCACTTACCTTGGAGATAAAAATGGCCATGGTTGATAGTTACATGGGATGTGAAAGTACAGGTGGACTATTAAACATTAACAGGTTGGACATTAAAAACGAACCACTGTAACTGTCCTTACAAAGTCGTACATTAAAAACAAAATCATGAGGTGCGAATTTGCACATCATTATCAAAACGGGTTTAACCCATACCATAACTGTTTGAACGGCATCTTAATTTCAGCATACTGTCAGTTTAATTTATAAATATTGCTAAACATAAAATGCAAACAAACCAACAGTAATTAATAATGAAAAGTGAAGCTATGAATTTATAAAAAGGATAAAAACATTATATATATGGGTGACAGCAGATGACATTGTCAAAATAATAGTGTAGTTATGTAAGCTAAATTAACTCAGTCTTGTATCCAGTGACTCTTCTATTTAATAACCTGATTAAAAATTCGTATTCCAAAGAGTATCTTACAGTTCTAAGATTGAGGCAGCTGTTCAATGCCTCAACTATAGCTAAAGCACCTTTTTCAGAAATACTCCTAACCCTACTTTTACAAGAAAAAAATTCAATAAGATTAGGATATTTTTCTTGTTCATCAGTGATACGTAATATTTGCGAAAGTGTTAAACTATGTTTGTGTGAGTTAAGCTCATTCATCAACAGGCATAATTCTTCAAGCACATGTACAGGCAAGTGACCACGATGAAGTGAAAAAAACTCTGTAATTGGCAATACCTCATAATCATTAGAGATTCTATGGCCATGTTTCCTTTTGAAATAACCACGACGATCTTTGAAATAGAGACCTTGATCCGTCCATAAATTTTTCTCTCTATATCTACCACTTCCTTTAAAATTAAGTTCACGTAAAGTATCAGAGCCTTGTAATCCATACGCAAATGCCATTGCAATGCCATCAGAAAAATACTGGACGTCAAAAGACAATTTTCGCAAGTTACGTAATTGTTTGAAACAAAACGCAAGTGCAATTGCACCATCATTGTCTACAGAGACATTGTTTAAATGAAGTTCACATAAACATGTCAATTTGGTCAGAGTTTCAGCAAGGGATTCAGCACTGTTTACAGACATTGAACTTGAACTCAGGTCTAATAAATTCAGTTGAGAACAAAATCGCAATGATAATGCTAGTGATTCTATTCCCTCACTCTTGATAATATTGAAGCCCAAATTCAATGCCAACAAGCTTGAAGACACTTTAAGTGCTTCTGCCAGTGATTTTACACCAGCATCACTTATTTTATTGTTATTCAAATGAAGCTTCTGTAAATTTTTACTTCCTTTGAAGCATTGTGCAAGAGCACATGCTCCATTGTCTGATATTTCATTAAACCCTAGATCAAGAAGTTGTAGGTTACCACAAAACTTTGCAAGATATGCTACATCATCATCAGAGAAGTTATTTTTAGCGGCAAAAATAACTCGAAGATTTTCACAACACTTAATCAATTCAACTAAGTGAGAACAATGGAAAGTAGTATTGCTGATATCAATAGTATGAAGATTGCCGCAATTTTGCAAAGAGGCCAAGACACTTTCTGAAAGACTTCCCTGGTGTAAAGTATTCCGAAGGTTAAGACTACAAAGATTAGGATATGCAACTAGTGAAGATAAGAAATCTAAACATTTATCAATATTATTGCTTTCCAAATCTAAAGTACTTAGATATTTACACCTTTTTAAGGTGTTGGAAAGTTCAAATATGCCAGTAGTAGGTATTTTGTTACCACTTAAAATAAGAGTTTGTAAGTTATCACAGCTTCCTAAAAACAAGAAAGGATTTTTTGTTTTACTCATATCATTGTTACCTAGATTTAATGTTTTTATTTCACAGTCTTTGAAACATTCATACAAGACATCAAATAAGTCAATGTGACAACCTTGTAAAGATAAATCCTGCAGAGCTTTACATTCTTTAAAATATCCTGTGAGCGACTTTAAGCCTACACTCCCAATGCTGTTATAACTTAAATCCAAACACTGCAAGTTATTGCAAGCTTTCAAACAGGTAACAAAAAATTTAATGTCTTCTTGAAACTTCATCGAGTTATGACTGAGGTTAAGAGTTGTTAAATTACTTGAATGTCTAATTAATAAGGTTAAAACTGACAAACCTGAAGTTTCAATGTTATTGAAACTTAAATCCAAGTGGGTCAAGTCCTTGCAATGACGTAAACAGTCAGAAAACACTACTACACTTTTGTTATTCATTCCATTGTTACTTAAACTAATACTTTGTAAAAATTTACAATGCATTAAAGAATTAGTAATAGCTTCGACACTCTTCGAACTTCTGATGTGGTTCCCACTTAAATCAATGGTAACCAACTGGTTCAGCATTTTTAAGCATTTCGAAAAACTTTCCACTTCATCTCCAAAATTATTCCACCCCAGTTTTAAACATTGCAAGTGGTCACAATTGTTAAGACTATCTGATAAAGCTGATAATCCTTCATTTCCTATAAGATTTTTACTAATGTCCAATTTTTGCAAATTAACACAATGTTTCAGACTTTTAGCAAGGGCATATGAACCAGTATTAGATATTAAGTTACCTCCTAGCTCGAGAACTTGCAATAAAATATTACTACAAATGACTGGATCAAGAGCCTCTACTCCCACATCAGTAATGTAGTTATCATTAAGTTGAAATTTTTTAATACTTTTACAACTTCTCAGAGATTCAGATAATGATTTAGCCCCAGCTTCTTCTAAACAATTTTGGTTTAAATTTAAAACTTCTAATTGGCTGCAAGATTGTAGTGCACAAGATAAATTTTTAGCACCCACAGAATTTATTTTGTTCTTGCTCAGATCAATAGTTTGAAGAATATTGTACTCTCTAATATAAGATGCAAGTAATTCAGCACCATTTTCGTCAATATTGCAGTCCACCAGTGTAACTGACAATAAGTATGAACATTTTTTAATTATAGAAATTATAGACTCCAGACCACTAAAAGTATTTCCACATGATTTTAACTGAAGTGTCTCCAGAGAGCTATTGTCAGTGAAGTATGACTTAAAACTGGCAATTCCTGCATCACCCACACGACCAAATATGTTCAGTTCATTCATGGAGTCACTCTTTTGAGTTAAATGTGTTGGAAAAGAAATCATGTTTCCAAACAATGAAAGTGATATTTCTTTTGTGTCTATAACTTGAAGCAAAGCTGATGCTCCTTCATCACCTATCTGATTTAAACTCAAATCAAGTTCTTTGACTATAGAGTAAGGCAAGTACTTTGCAATAGCCAAGGCACCAATGTTTCCAATTTTGTTTGCTATCAGTTTCAAAACTTGTAGATTGTTCTGTACTTTCAAAATTTGAGCAAAAAGAGCAATTTTTTGATCGTCAATATTGCAATTAGTTAAATTTAATTCTATACAGGCTGAGTAACTGACAAAATCAAGTGACAATGCCTTTAACTCAGGGATGCTAAAGTCATGGCCAGTGTAAGAAGCGTTTACTTCAGACATAACGGAATAAAAAAAGAATGAGACTTTATGTTTTATAAGGGAATAAAGTGATTTTCTGTTAGAAGCTGAAAAGCAGACATTCATTAAGCTTGAACATTTTGAAAAAAAGATTTGACTTAATTCCTGTAGTTCATCGCCTGAAAGAAGCACATGTTTGTCATTTCCTGATTCACAGCAGAACTTAAGGACTCTTAAGTTATCATGTTTGAGGGTAGAACTAATTACTTCCATATCTTTAATATCTTGCTTCGTGTCTGCTAAGCTTAAAACTTCTAACGAAGGCAAAACTTGAATCAACCTGACTATATCTTGAAGATGTCCTGTTGAACAGCCTCTAAATTGTACAGTTGTGATCGATGAAATAGGACCCTTTAATTCCTTAATCAGTGCATCAATATACTCTTGATTTGGAGAGCAATTAAATGAAATTCCTTTTACTTTAGTATTTTGACTATAAGCAATAACAAATCCAAGAGCTGTGAAATCACTAGATGTCAAAAAGACATCATCAAATTGAAAGAACTCATTAGCTACATATTCACACACATGACTCTGCTGGGTTTCAAATGCACATTGAACTTGAAAAAGTTGCTTAAAGTTTGAACAATTCAGAAGTTGTTTAAAAAGAAAACAATCATCATCAAACTCTACAAGACCACAATAAAATTTGAAAACAACTTGCATATGATTCATTTTTCCACATGACTCTATTATTCCTATTTGCCGAGTTCGTTCTTGAATAAAAATGTGATAAGCTGCTAAAAACTCTTGAAAAGTCAAGTGGCAAAAGGTGTATATATTTTGAAAACCACATTTTGTTGCCTTGAAATCTTCAGTTATCAATCCTAAAGTGTTTTCAAGCTTCATGTTTTTGGACAATTTATCAACCTCACTTTGCTCTAATATTTGCATAGAGGAACGCGTCTTTTCAAAGGCTAATTGGCAAATCTTGTGAAAAATTTCTCTTTCTGGACTTTGCAGTAAATCAATAGATTCTAAATACTGACATTCATTGATGCTTTTACTACGATATAAAGTACGTAATATAGCATGCTTTGTAAACTCTTCATATATTTTTGTCTCTGTATTGGGAAGACCACCATCAGCTTGATACAAAAAACATATCATGGCAGATTGAATAGGTAAGTAGCACATATGATGAACGTTTGGATGCTCGATTAGATAATGGAGAAGATCAGTATTACTTGAGGAATCAGAAAATTTATAGGATTCAATATATTTTTTAATTTCATTTTTAAAAAATCCTAATACTTCAACTTCTTTGCTGGCTTTTTTTCTAAATAAAGCAACTGCTGCTGGACGGGAAGACACAATCACAACAGCATTTGGCAACATCTTTTTTGTTATCAGGTAATAAATAAAACATTTTTCATCAACAGGCTGGTATTCATCCAAGCCATCTAAAATAAAAGCAAAACCTAAGCCTTTGTGTTTCATGGCAAAATCACATATCTTATCTACCACTGACTCAACTTTGAAATATTGCCTGACTATTTCTTTTAAATGTATATCAGGATTGCTTCGAAAGCCCCGTAGATGTACTAGAAATAAGAGCCTGACTGACTTCCAATTCAGGACATTCTTTGCCCACTCTTGGCTTAGTTTGTGAACGAAAGTTGTTTTCCCACTACCTGGACGACTCACTATCAATATTCTACTGCCCTGCGGTACGGACAAAAAAGCGGACTCATAGTCAGTGCTGCTTTTATCCTGTAAAACATCATCAAGATCACCTTGAATAGATTGTCGGAAAAAATTACATTCAGAATTAATTTCCCTACCACCTATAATGGCCAAGTTAATGTAAGTATTTTGCTGCACTTCAGGCCATGTATCTGGTATTACTTCTGGTTCAGACTGGTATCTATCAGAAAGATGCTTTTTATGCTCATCAACTGGGGTCTCGATAGATATAGTTACTGAATTGGAGGAAATTTGGCCATTTAATTTGCAAGTATAAGTTGCTTCTGCAGTGATATCACTTATAGTAGTACAAATAATATAATTGTGTTCTTTAGAAAGCTCAATCCCATCTTTGAACCATTCAATCCTATTGGTATCACCATAAACATCATTTGCTGTAACTTCCAGCAAAATGGCCACATCACTATTATTAAGAGCAATTTTGCCTCTGCATCCAATAACAATTACTTCTTTCCCTTTCTGATCACTCTTCATTTTGTAGTCATCATCATAGTGTAAATCCACATCACTGTAAACTCGAACAAAATTTCGCACTTTAAGTTCTAATTCCGAAGCCAATCTGCCTAATCCAACTGACTTACAACCAAGTGCATCTTTTAACTCTTTCAAAGTTGCTTTTCTTGACATCAACCATCTTTCCAAAAGACAATAAAGGCATGCATCAAAATCACTGTTATACTTAAGCTTAATCATTTGAAGTACTGTAAAATTCTTCCAATGTTTTCCCATTTATGTGAATGGTCACTAAGGCATTTGAATAAAAAAGTTAGATGTTGCTCATTTAACAATATAGTATAATTGGAATTTTTTTGTGAAATTTTCCCCGATTTCTTTTTAAAATATGCCAATAATTCATCTAATCCTTCCTGTTGTATTAAAGGATGATTTAGGAACCTCAGAATATGCTCATAAGCTCCTCGCATTTGGGAAAATACTCCTTTAAAAATTTGATAAATTAGGTATTTGCACTGAAGTTTGTAGGGCACTTTCTGGTACATAATTTGCATGTTTTGTAAAACTTTCACATTGATCACTGATGTTTCTTCTGCAGCCTCTGCTACATTTGTCAAACATACTTTTTTATCTCTTGTTAACATATTTCTTTCAAAAAATTTAAAGAAATCGATTAACTTCGAAGAATTACTTAAAAACCTGCCTGGTATATCTAAAATTAAATAAATAAATAAATAAATAAATAAAAAGTTTAATATTCATTGCAAAGTAATACAAAAAATGACAATTCATTGCGAATACCCTCCAAATTTCTATGATTAAGTGTACTAAAAGTTTTGGTGAGACCAAAAGGGACATGGAAAACACATCTAAATTAATTAAGTTTGTGACAAGTATATACAAGTATGTAAGCAATTACAATGTATACACAACATAATGGATGGTTCTAACTATACATAACTAGCATAGCACACATTAAACATTATAGCATTAAGAGTGCTGGTACATTGCCCCCTTAGCCACTCATGCAACACACACAAAATCAAATAGGCTGATGGAAGATTAACTCATGTTCTGGTATTTACGCATTTTTCCATTTTATAATCTTCGTTATCTTCACTGTCGCAGTCTCCACGCTCCAACAACATGAATTTCCTACCCCACCCCTCCAACCATTTTCAGCAAGGATTGAAGACTAGAACTTTCATTCACACTGTGGTAGGATGTCAGGGAGACAACTAGGGAGTAGCTGCCACCAGAGTGTCAAGAGCTCGCACACAACCCTATTACAGGCCCTTAGCTAGCCAGCTGCTGCTATTTAAGGCAGAACAGAAGGTTCACCAGAATTAAGTGTAATTGTAAGACTCATGAACTGACTACTGGAAGGTGCACGTGTCCAGCAGGCTAATATATAGTAAACCCACTGAGCAGGCGCAGGAAGTAATGAGGTAATGGTGATGCGGGTTAATTGGAGTGCATGAAATTCGCTAGATAGAAATAATTCAGCGAGCGAGTGAAGCTGACTCTCAGTCGTGTTCAATTGAGATTTCAGATATATATATATATATATATAGGTATGTATGCGTACGTCAAAAAATTTCGCCCGCGCTTCTAATTACGTAAGTTAGGTAAAGCGTTCACAGTTCCAGTATTTTTCAATTAACAAGTACGGAGAATCCTGCTGCACTGCCTTACGCAACTTTGTTTCAACCAAAAAGTTTATAGCTACTCTCTTCTTGAAACAATTGTTAAGTCTTCGTCAAGCTGCGCTTCTTTGCCACTGCTTTCGAAGTTTATTCAGGTAATTCTGTTATTGCTAACTCTTCATGCCTAATCATTGCTATTATTTAGCGATTTCCTTCACAAATCATCTTTACCTATACTCATATATTTACTCGCTCGCCATGCATTTGCGCTATTCGAGCGCACCACTAATATATAATAATGCATGCCAATAAAGGATAGTGATAGATGTTCAGGGTTCAAGTGGGAGTGGCTAAAGGTGTGGTCCGTCACACTCACTCATTTGTTCTACCCTTTACTAATTTAACCTAAATATTATTCATGAGTTTGGCTACCCAATGCTATGTATCATCTAGCATTCGTTTATATTCTGTAGTTGTTGTGCAAGTTATGATGCCTTTTTTGAGCCAATAGTATTGACTGAGAATTAGGGTAGAGCCTCCCATGGCTACACTCAAGGTGGTTCTACCATGACAGCCAAATATCCATCTCACTGATTCTGAAATAGTTTGCGCTGCTGCTCGGATTCCACCTTAAGGTTGAGAATCTGGTATCTGGTCCTTTGAGGTGAGTTGACTTGGAGCAGCTTTGCTCTGCGGACCCCTTTCCAAGACCAACAAAGTGAGCAGGAAGTTACGCCCCCAACTCTCACATCCGTGTTCTCCACGAGGCAGGCTAGAGCAAAATTGGTAGCATTGCTGGGCTAAAAATGTGATGATTCCGTCTAGTGCTATCTATTACTAAATTCATGATCCTTCAGTATTTTAGTGCACTTGAGAAAACTAACGAACTGTCTAACCAAAGGCATCTATCAAACTTTTCCATTGCTGCCATGTTGTTTTCTTGCGCCAATTGAAGCTTAAAATGAAATGACGTTAAACTGTCAATTAAAAACAACTTATTTAGTTGTGGTGCGTGTGGGACACTCACTCAGCCGGATGGAGGTGAGAGGGATCTACGTCCTCAAGAGCAAACTTGAAAAGAGCCAGGCACATGCCTTTGGACTAATTAAACAGTTTTGTGCGTTTGTATGTTTTGAGTGTTAATTAGTGTGCCCTTAAATGGTTTTATAAGTCATGGTGTCAGTTTTGTTTGTTTGCCAATCAGATTTGAGAGTGTGGGTGAGACATAGGGTTTTATATACTATGGCTTATCTCACCCACCTCAGACTTTTGTACAGTGAGGCTTTTGAATTAAAGACATCGATTCCAGTAAAGTCTGGTGAATCTTGGTTGGGGCTTGATTTGGGTGCCTGCGCAACTGGGGAACAACCAGCTTGCGGTGGAACATCCTTCAACAGCCTGTGCATTATCTCTGGTGGCAGCGGGGACGCTACTTGTAGCTCCTTGGTATTCTGAGGACAGAGATCATGGAGCCAAGAATCCCGACAACCCCACAGTGTGCAATAAATAGAACTTCATGACATAAACAGTCTTATTTAAGGGTGCCCTGTCACCGGGACCTGTGGTCGTTTAATCATTTAGTATAATACCGCAGAACCGCCCATAACCCAACCCCCGCATGCAATCTATTCACGCGAGGCCAGCTCTGAATTTCTACGCGGATCAATTAACTTTGGCGCAAAAAAAATCTACCGGTTACCGCGAAGCAGGAGGACAAACGGGTCCCGAGCTATACCTGTATAACTGTAGTGTACTAGTCTGAAACAGTCACCTCAAATAACATCCTTCTATTATACTTTCAGGGTACGGAATGAGGTTGTACTTGTGAAGCCATTGGAGCAGCTTAAAACTCTGTCTCAACGGTGACTAACTCCATTCTGACTGGTACCAGCTCCTACTATTCCACCAACCTTGTATTCAGTTGGCTGCGTATAGACTCCGTCATCATCACTTCAGTTCTTTCTGTCGAGATTGCTACTGCTATATTCTTCAGCCCTATCACCTACAAGTCTGAAATTTGTGATGAACTACCCCGCTCTCACTAATGAGCAACCAACTCCAAGCAACATTGGGAATACGCTGTCACTTCTGCTCCGGGGACTAACCTTTTCCAAAGTTACAACGGCCATCTCACGGCTCATTATTGTATTTCTTATACAAATGGGCTCTTTTTAGAGTTACCACAAGTCAATTGATTATGCTCTTACCAATAAATTGCGCGTTCGCAGCTCAACGTTATGGGGGCGGGGTAAAATAGCGAATCAGTAGTCAACTTGAAAATATAAATCGATATTTCGTGGAATTGTATCATTGAATTGAATCCAAATTTTGCGCACAAGCAGCATACCCCCCTTAGAATAAAGTATAGAGAGATTATTCTAGAATAACGCAGGAGTAAAACGGCACGAAAATTTTACTATTTACAAAAAAAGAATATAGATATTAGAAATATGGCTCTGTAATGTTGTGAAGAAGCCCGCTAGCTACCTCTGGAAAAAAAATGAGCACTCTAGTTCCTTCAGCCGCTTTGAAATAACACCAAATAGTAACAGGTGTGCAGAACTGTATCGCGGTCCCAGACGGGTCTTCATTCTTCAAATTTGGCTTGCTGGAGTCCTCTATTGGTGCTCATTCCATCTGTAACAACAAAGTAAGCCTACAGTACACAGAAAAAGAAATAAAAAGACATAGCAAAAACAGTCAATTTGCGGTTACACGCCTCGGTTTCCGGTGGCAGGGCATCCTTAACAAGTATATACTGTTGGAGTTTACTGGAAGTTTGTTTAGCCACTCAAGTTTAAGTATCAGGTTAGACATCAAATTTTATTTGTAGACAAAAACTAATTTTCTACTAATGCAGATAGTTCCTATCTCTTGTGTATAGGTGACGTTGTAATTGAAACTATTGGCTTAAGGATGAATCTAAACAAACAAACAAACAAACAAACAAACAAATATAAAAAAAGAAAAAGAAAAGGAAACTAGTAATAAAACATTTAAAAAGTAAAAAATAGAGATTTAGAGCTAGAAACGAGAGAAGTCGTCGTAGTTTCCTCTCTTTTGTAGAATAATATTGTTCATGTACATTAAAGTGTATTTAAAATATAGAGCTGCATCTCTGTACAAAGTTTAAAGCCATTCTGATACTTTATAATATATTGAGATATCATGCCTAATAGGTTCAGGAATAGAAGCACTGCTACCGGAAACCTCGCAAATGAAGTTACTACTGTTGAACACATAAAATTCTTTAATTTTCAGCTCATAACAAAAATGGCTTTGTTCTAATTTTTTAATGTTTTTTTTTTTGCGTGAATGATGACAAAGAGACCATTATAACCCTGATACACATGCGCGCAGAGTATTTACAGAGGCACAAATTGGGGGCTGTGACTTTACAATTGATGGGTCCAAAAGCAGAAGTAGCAGCATACAATGGTGCTAGAAAGCTGGTTGCTTCTAGTGGGAGTGGCAGTAGTTCAGAACCAGATACAAGACCTGTAGGCTAACAGGACTAAAAGACACTACCAGTAGTAATTTAAACAGAAAGAACTGCGAGTGATAACGATAGGCTGTAGAGACAGGGTTACTTATGCACTCCAGTAGAGTACACCTTCATTTTCATTCTCTTACCCTTTAGTTATTTTAGAAAGATATATTTTTGAAGAGACTGTTTCAGAGTTGCGCTAAAGCCATTGGTAGTGGGACGTGGTAAACTAGTAGATATTTTTGGGAAAAGTGAATTAAGGTGTGTACAAATTGAGAGCTCACCTCACACCAACAGATATTGACGTACATGCGGTTCTGCAGTATTATATTGAATAGTTTAATGGCCACAGGTTCTAGTGGCAGGCCACCCCTAAGATCTAGAAAACAAGTAGAGTCAGGAAAATCTTTTGTGATTAGTGAGGCTTTTGAAAGAATTCAAATAAAAAAGAGTCTAACAGAAGATGAGAAAGTGTGACAAAGCTAGTGGAGACATTTACCTGCAATAAAGTATTATAGTCAACGAAGGGCTGACTATATCTCATTCCTCTATCAATGCCACAAAGGTGTCTATTGTTCTCCTTTCATGACAAAGTCAATCATGATTAAATCCCAACGAAACCAGGTTCTTCTTGACCTGGTCAGACTGATAACCTGATGTTCCCACTGCTCTTGTTGGCAGTGCCTTCTGGGTAAACTATGAATTGAAATGTTTAACATACATCATGCAAACAGAGGATGTTGAGAAATTTGCTCCAGAACTAAAGGTGCCCCTAACACAAAATAACAGATCTATTAACTTTATGTTGACAAGGAGCATAGTCTTCATTCTACCCTTCATTCTTTCGTCAAATCTCAATCCCTATTTTCTGTGTATTAATAAAATTTGGCTGGAGTAGAAATATTTCTACTGACTTACAGATTGAGATTTATGTAAGGATATTTATTTATTTATGATTTTTTTTAATCATCCCTACTTACCGTACTCAGACGCTAAAAAGCTTTCTCGAAGCTTTCAGGGCACTTTGTTCAAAGGAAGGCTTCAGTGGAGTCTAAATACTTGGACAGGAGGCTACCCCACCTTCAGTTAGTTAGGTAAACCTTAATGGCGGTTCATTTAGGTTTATTTCTGGGCACTCTACACTTTATTGCATCGTAGAGGTAGTGAATTCTCTCCTGAACTTTCCAAACAGTAGTTCTGGAACTGTCAGAGTAGACAAACCTAAATAACATTTGCTTTATGGGACAGTTTAGTGGTGTTTTTAGAGCCGTTTCATCACTACCCAATTCACAATACCACTTTATTTCAACTCTGTGGAGTGAACTGTGTTCACAAGGCAACTTGTGTTTCATTTTCTTCTGTTATAGGCATTATTAGCTGGAACAACTTGTGTTAATTTAACCACAATTATCTTGAAAGTAGAACCATCAATCTGCTAAAATCGTAGCTTGTTCTCACTATTTCTTTTTTTACAGTGACGATCTTATATCATCTGAAAGTTCTTTTCTACTCTTTAAAGTGACTTTGTCAAATAAAATTATCTTTTTTTGTGGTTAACTTATTCATGTGTTTTCCTTCAAATTTTCATCAAAAAACGACTATTTTTGACCCCCCCCCCCCCCAAAAAAAAATAATATAGAACCCCCCCCTCAAACCACTTCCTAAACAAATTATCAAGGACTGTATGTGTGTGACGTTTAATCTTAAAGTAGGAGTGGTTTAGTTGCACAGGGGTAGGTAAGGGTTTTTTTTATGTTAACGTCTTTGAATTTCAGTGGGTATGGTCTTCTTCCCATATTTTTAGCTCATTTTGAAGAGCTTCAGATGGGCAATAGCTTAAGCCGTAAAGTGAAAAAATATACACCCATAGTATAGTTATGGCAAAAAATGTAAAACCATAATTGTATTGTGACGGCCCCCTTAATAGTTCATAAAAAAATATGTAGTCCCATTATTTCTTTATTGATGAAGTGGGAAAGAATGTTTACAGCTCATTCAAGGCTGATTAAACATTGTATATAATTGCGGAACTTGTGCAGCAAGCTGCAACATTGTCTTTTCTATTCTCTTGATACAGCCACATCAAATCTTAAACACTGTAGCAGCAGTCATTAGATGTGATGTTAACAGCAAGAAGGAAAGGAGATCATTTACTAGTGGTGTGCCTGAGCACAAATGGCGAGCGAGCCTAAAACTTAAATGATTGATTTTAACTTCGAACACTCACGCTACTAAATATAGTGGAGTTTTAAATTACGTACGTACGGTAAAGACATTCAATGCCATAGTAACCATTCTCGGAACTGTTAAAAGAAGCAACAAAATCAAGTCACGTTATTTAAACTTTTTCTTTGTGATATTCTTAGTAGTAGCTGTAATGCACAATAATTTCACACAACTGAAAATACCTAGGCAAGATTAACCTAGTGGACAATGAATTTTCAAGTAAATACTGTTGGGTAGGGCTTGTAACTATGACAAATAGTATATGAACTTACCACCGCTACTAACTCGAGTAAAAATGGAGCTTCCATAAGTTTTTGAGTTTTAACTGCACCCGCATAAGAATTCAAAGCGGTAAACAATTCAATTTCTAGGGTGATACGGGTACTGATCGATAAACCAGAGGATTCTGTTTAGTGAAGTTTGGGATGGGGTTGAAAACAGAGCGAACATAAAAATACGTGAGTGTCAAAGTACAAAATGACATATGTACGTCCACATATAAATATAAACAAACAAACATCCCCGATTTTCAATTGTGTTACCCCTGAGAGTGTCTCGGTCACTATGCTCGCTCGCCAATTAGCAAACTCAGGAAACTTCTGGATAGGATCACATAATGATATGCTGCACATTAGCAGCAGTGTCTCCTCATTTAGCCAAGTATTTTAGTAGTTGGCCTTACAAATTGTTAGGATGCTTTATTATATTATGCAAAGAAAGATGTACAGGCATTAAAAAGTTTATCTCTTACTTAAGTACATGTCAGTATTTTCAAAAGTCATAACATTAGAGGTGTTTGTGTGGAAAAGTCAGCAGACAGTACAGGCCTTTTGACCTGTGAATCCAAATACGCTGTCCGCAAAACTTATAAATTATTAGTAATTAACCCTCAGCGCGCATGCGCCCGGAGGGTTACAGTAGTCATCCTGTCTGTGTGTCATTCATTCATTCTTCAACAAAGGATCTCGAAGACGACGGCCTTCTAGGCTCTGAAACGATGTAGAGATAGAGAAATTTACAAAGTAAGTCCCTTTAATATGCTAGAATTTTTTGTTTCGACTTAGTTTTCAAGAAAAAGCTAGTCGATTGTAGCCGTTCGTCGTACGATTGTTGTGCTAGTGCAGTGCGCTACCAGTAATGCCCCTTTACCGCACGTTATAATCACGTGAGCTGAAAATTGCAGCTAAGAGAATGGCTGGTTGGCTTGTAGTACTACTGCAGTTGCAATTGTCGCGCTTCATGCGTGTAAGGGGGCTCTAGAGTCGAGTTATATACCGCGGAGCTGATCTATTTTAACCTAGAGGCGTTCCCTTCGCTCTGTTATTTGCTTCTTTCTTTGTATCGCCGTAAGTAGTAACTGTCTGTGTCTAAATGCTAAAGGTTTGAAATAATTTTTAACAGACGTTCGCTTCTACTGCTGATCTCTGGTGGACATACGCTGAGGGTTCGCACCTCCTGGTGCTTCATTATAATCATTAGGTATTACAATGAGTAGTTCATTTCTGAACAATTATGATCGAGGTCATTTTAGAACCAAACTTGAGAGGGTTCAAATCAACCTCTTTCGAAATTTCAGGGGGCTTTTAATTTCCCTGAAATATTTGTGGCAAATGTTACCATGAAGCATAATAATATTCAGGAGGGGGGAGGGAGCAAAACCATTCTCGGGTGGGGCAAAATGCCGGCTAAAAAATCTCTTCTGTGAAATGTGGTACATAGTAGGGTGAACCTATTCTCATGTATTTGACTCCACATAAGCATGTGTTGCAATATTTTATTAGCTACCAAAATTACAAGGCATAATGCTCAGTAAAATGTCCAAAATGAGAAAAAATGTATGTAATGTTGCATTTTTGTCTCACTTTTTTGACCTTAAATCTAAACACGTCTTCTTTTTTTTCCCACATAAGTGGCTGAAAAAACAGGAATGATAAGTGCAGTTAAAAATTACATGCAATGTACTAATACTATTTGAAGCCATCTATGTTCTATATGCTAACTGCACTTACATCAACTCACCTCTTTCAACATTATTATTATGTAAAGTGGAAAGTTTCTTATTTTAGTTCAGAAATGTGGTTGATTTTGATGCCAGTGTGTAAAGTAAAACGATATCATTAACTGTGCATTAATCAAGATATCGCTACCTTAATTAGATTCATCCAATGCACACTACTCACCATAAGCTCTTCATTCATGGAATGGAATCAGATAAAGTTGGATGATGTTTCCTACCAATCTTAAATGATCTTAATTTTTTTAGGTATATTGACAACTTCTTACCTCATTGCCAATCCCATCATCTACATGTCCAGTTAAACATGAAGCTTTGTCAGTTAAGGTGCCATAACGCTATTTAAGCACGAAAAACCAGTGGAATAGGTCATGGTTGCTAGGGTGTGTTAAACTTACACCTACTTTTGCCTGAGCGATTCATTGTTGCAGGCCAGAAAATACTACTAGGAGAAAGTACCTACTAAAAAAAAAATATATATATATATATCATTTACTTATTCTTGTGTCTGTGCCACAACAATGAGTTTTTGTTGAATTCGAATTTACTTTTCTATTGTGGACAATTTCTGTAAAAGTTTATATCTTTATAAAAAATATCATCACATCCTAGTAGCATTTTTAATGGGTTATACTAGACCTAGCTTGCTGAATTATGTAGCTATGGAAGATTTTCTATATAAAAATAAGCAGTGTACTGACGAAAAAGCTTAGCTGTTTTTTTTTTTAATGTTTTAGTAAAGAACTTTGACCTTTTAGACAAATTGGTAATATACAGTAAAAAAAAACTACTGTTTAAGGATTACAGTACAGAATCCAGAACTTTTTTTGGGCCTACTATACTTTCCCTTCTTAAGTAATACTGTTATATAGAGTTGCTCCAATTGTCAACGAAGAACAGAGAAAAGCTAGTGAAGCCTCATAACCAAAAAGAAGCTACAGTGCAAGAGGCTTAAAAAGTAGAATTTTGTTGTTGTCCTTTTCTTAACTTTTGTTATTATCTTTCAAAGTACAGGTTCTACTGGTTCCAAACTTGGTACAGACTTAAAGACAGTACTACTCACCAACTATATGGTTTTAAATTTTTTTCCGATGAACTTTAACTTTATTTCCAATGAACAGGTAAGAAGTACAGTAGTTAAAAAATGAGGGCTCATTCTGAAAACAAAAAAAAACAAAAAAAAAGAGGGGGGGGGAATGGGTTCATACATGAGCTGTTCTGTGTATGAGTTGAGTGTGTAGGTGGTGTGCGAGCAACCTTTACCTTCTCACCGGCAGATACAATTCTGTAATTATTTTTATTTTTTATATGAACAATGTTTAAAAATAAATGTAAAATCAGGAGTTCAAAAAAGTACCCAGCAACCATATATACCGTGAAAATACATGTAGTGTTCAACATTTTTGGTCAAATTTGGTTACCTAGCAACAAACCACGAAGTGGTTATTGTGACCACAATGTAACTATATCATAGCAATGTGATCTGTATGTGTTCCAGTGCAATATTAGCAATTGTTTGTGCACGATTAGATATTTATTTACTGTTATAATAGAGTTATCTCAGCGAGCAATGCTGTTGCTCACTGATGATATCAGGAGAGGCGTGACTGATAGCTGGGCAAAAGAACATCAAGAATAAAAGAATACTTCGCTAACAATTCCTGTCCTCTGCACACACTCACACCTCCCTTTATCAATTTTCTTACTCATACTCCTCATTTTTCATCCATTCATTACTTTGTTAACCTTTCTTGCTTTCAACATAATCAGTAATACCATCATCTCAATATTCTCACCTTGCAGCAGTAAAGACATCATCATTTGAATGAATAGAGAAGGCCAAAGTAATTCAGAGCAGCAAAGGTAGATCAGTCAAATCATTACTCATTGCTGGGAGTTTAAAAAAAGTTTACAGCTGTGACTAAATTAGCGCCATATTCCTGGGAAAGCGATTAGGCATAATAAAACTTAACACCATGTTCCCAGGAAAACTCTTTACTATTTCCTTGAATATACTGCGTAAATAGCTGTTTTTCTTACCTGGAATATCAAGGTCCATTTCCTCTTCGACATAGCTGCTGGTATGTTCGCTAACTACAGTGCTCTAGTAGCTCTCAAGTTGAAAACTAGTAGTTTCCTCAACCGGCAACGAAATGACAGCTTTAGCGAGCAAGTCCAACACTCTATCCTCGACAGTAGTACCTCTGCGGTAGCTGTATAGCTCCTGTACCCTTTCCCTCTCACGTTTGCAGTTGAAAACGTCGTCGCAGACAAGATCCACTGCCTCAGTTGCAGACAAATTTATCGCCATTTTTTGAACTAACGTCAAGTTTATTTTAGCCCGACTACCTTAGTTACTGTACGTAGTAGCTATTTCTATTCTAAAAATACATGTAATAGAATAACACATTAGCCATGCGCTATGGGGATAGTGCAAAACAACTCATACAAAAATCCAACTTTCTCCAATAAAGCTTGTTGACCCAAAGTTCTGACGAGCTTCTGCTAGCTACCATTGGACCTCCAGCAGTAAAAAAATAGGGCCCTAACATCGAGAAAACATCATCAGTACTATGCTGGGGTTAAACTAACAATTCTCCATGAAACAACTTGGAATTGGACAGCTTCAATTTTTAGCCCGAAAATTTCGCACTAGGAGCCCGTAAACAAGAAATCAAAAAGTTATACTGGATAAACATTTTGTTATATTTCTTGGAGTGAGGCTTGCAGTAAGCGGGAAAGATAACAACGGTAATGTGATTAAACTGAACGCCGTTCTCTTTTACCAAATGGCATAGTGTATCCTCCCCATTTTTAAAATAGTGTGATGGCCATTCTACGGAACGGAATCCAGAAGTTTATTTTGGCGCCTACTGTAACTACTTTCATAAGCCTTAGTAAATTACTTTCATTATTTCTATTGAACAGTTCCATTTTCTTACATTTTTAATTTTTTTTTCTTCCTGAATCTTTAATAAACTTCTGGACAATCACATTATAACACTAATTATTGTATGAATAACTAAATATTAGAATAATCTTTTATTATGAAATACAATATAGCCAACACTTTTCCATAAGTATCTACGCGTATATCCATCGTGAAGAAAAGTTCACATTAAAAATAACAACCTAGATTCACCCATATTACATAATATAAATATACATTTTTTTTTCCTTCTTTAGTTAGGCTAGTTCTTGAATTTCAACTACACTTTAGACTAATATTAATTTCAACAAAATCTTAACTATAACTACTATTGGCTCAGCTTGTTAGGTCTACTACATCAATTAAGCACATAAATGAAGGAGTCAGAGTGAAATTCTTAAACTGCAATTAACCAATTATCGTCTAAAATTAAATTCGCGATTACGTGCGCGTACTCCGAAATTGTTTACAAGAAATTGTGACCGTCACTTCGAGGCTTGAACACCTGAGCTTTTTCTTGTCTAGAGGCAATACGCTTCGAAGTAACCGACGGCGATGTATTAACATATTAAGTTTTGTTTAGTTTCTACGTGTTTGAAGCATATGAAGTGTGCACTCATTGGAAACTACAAGCTTCAAGGTAAGTATGCCATTGTTAGCATCAGTATTGTAAAAGTTTAGGCTAACAACTCATGTTTCATAGCTATATATATATTGTTGTTTTAAATGTTCGCAAGCCACTTGTTTTGAAATAATTCAGTAACTGTTGACTTTGACTGTTTATTTATTTATTGTTTTTTGTGTGAGCCATATACTAGGATAATATAAAATATAACATAACAAGCAATTGTATAGACTACTGTGTTTGCAATTCTAGGATTTTTTCTGATGATACTATGAAGCAGTCAGATTGAACTCCATGGTGAAAAGCCACACCCCATAATCACCACTGTACCGTACCCATGATGTGTCTGTTTTTACTGTTCTTGACATAGAATGCACATTCTTCTCTTCATACCAGAGAAACTTTCTCCTAAGAAGTCCATTTTATGGGCATCTTCAAGTAGAGGAGAACTGGGAGAAAGAAAGTCTGTATCCTGATGCAATAATAACTTGACCTTTTTGTGGTTGGTGTTGTTGAAAATCTATACAATAACCCTCTGTGTATGAACAAACGAAGCTAAAATAGCTTTCCTTTTTCAATCTTTATTTCTTCCAGGTCATCAAATTCTTCATTGCTGCCCTCCATGAAGATTTCTTGGCCACGGACCTCTACACCTGAGAAGTCTTCTGCCTTCTTCTATATCCATTTCTTTGAGATCATCAAATTCTATGAAGACTTCTTGGCAATCTTTAAAATTTACTGACAACTTTATATCATATTAATTGATATATATTTTTGTCTATTAGTTATATGTATATATATATGTTATACTTTGAATACTGCAAAATATCACGAGTCTGTCGGGATGTATTGGGACAAGTGCCAATACCCCGATCAGACGAGTGATATTTCGCGTATTCAAGTATAACATATTTATCATGTATGCATGCGCAAACTTAATCTTAGCAACGACAATTTTTCCGGAGCTAAACAAGTAAGCTAACGTTGTTATGGCTGAAGATATTTCATTACAGGATTTTTTTGATGACGAAGTTCTTGAAATGATTGAGAAACAATCTGAATATCTACAGAAACTCCCTATAGAACCAACTGTTGCTAATCCAGTCTATACTAACGGACAAACGAAGGAAACTAAGCACGTAGAAGAAGCATCTTCTTCTGTGTGTTTGGACGATGAAGAGTTGGAAATGTTTGTGGACCACCCCCAACAATATCTCTCCGTATCCCTTACGTATTTTTGAAAAGTTTCTTCAAAAGCGTCCAGTTGAAATGTGCAAATCGGAATCCCCATTTTATCTGGCTGTGAACTACAATTACTCCATGATGACATTTTGGTACAAAAAACAGAAGATGGGGAAGGATAGAATCAATACAATAATGAAAAGGATGGCTGCAAGTACTGGATTGTCTGGGACAGATATATCAAATTAATGTATTATTATTAAGATTTAACAAAAAACCAAAAAATATAAAATTAGCCTAAGGGGACGCAATAACACTTGTTAGAATGCCCAAGGGGACGCAGTATGGGAAAATATTGGGGTAGTTTCATTTGTATTAATCTCTATGGGAGTACTTGAGTTCAGTACATGATAAATATATATATGTGACCCGCTCCGTGAAAATCGACCATTTGCAATAAATTATTGAAACGCGTAAAGCCGAAAAAAGCCGAAAAAATTTTTTTTTCTGGATTTAAAAAAAAATTTAACAGGGGTAAGTACAAGGGTTTTTCGACTTCTGTGCAAAATTTCAGCGTTAGTAGATAGCGTTTTCATACACTAAACTTTGTCTTTTGAAGCGGTCCGTGAACGAACTTATAAAAAAACGTCATCACAGAGTCACCATAACAACTCCCGCGAAATAGCTCCAGCCTAATAGTGTCGACCAATATGGCAGAGAGAATAGCTAATGCTACAAACCTTATGGGTGCTGAAAGCTTGCACTACAACATATCCAGTTAGTGAACAAGAAGGCCAAAAGGCTAGAAATCTATAGAGAACGTGGTTTGAGTAAACAAACGGCCATTTTTTCCCCGGCAAATGTGGGCGTAACCGTGACACGGAGAAATTTACGGACTTTAGGCGTCTTGGTGTAAAGTGATTTTTCTCGTAAAAACGAACGGTTAATTGGTGAAAACGCGTGTAGTGTTTTTGTTTGTATCTTTGCGGAGAAGCGTCGGAGAAAAACGCTTAAGGGCTCATCGTACTTCCTGATAAATTTTGGGCTTACTGAAGCTAAAAAATGAATTTTCATTTTTTTTTTTGCAAATGGTCGATTTTCTGGGAGCCGGTCACATATATATATTTTGTAACTTTGATTTTCTTAATACACAAACAGTGCTAAAATTTCAACCTACAAATAATAATTTTTTTATGGTAAGGGTCATTAAGACCTTGCCCTCCTTATACTTACCTGACAGGAGAATCGCTACGGCATTGTGGGAGCTCTTGGAACACTTGCGATTATGGCTGGTAGCTAATAGAAGCGGGTACAATGGCGGTTACGCAAGAATGCATAACCCGCGCTGTGAAGCACCCTTGTGCTTTACACGGAAACGCGTAATTCGGCGATAATCGGTTAACAGGCAAAAGAACAAGATAACAGGAGTGTAATAAGTGGTGTATTCTACGCTAGATATCTTCACTGTGGTAGTCGTTTGTACTAGGACTGGTAACTGACTATGTAAGTTGGCTGTTATTTCAGGGTCATCATACCTAAAACTAACATTGTGAAGATATCTAGCTTGGAATAAATATATATCTTACCAGTATACATTGATCCCGCTTCATGTCCAATATGGTATTCCATTTCCCTGTGTTTCATATTTAACATAAGAGCTTCTCTTCTTGAAATTCGCATAGAATTCTTCTGAGAGGGTTGCAACTCAGATTCTAATAATTGTATAAAAATGGTGTTAAAATTTAACTGCACTATTAATGTGGCATACACCTAGAACTAGTTACTAAACTCTACATGAGCTAATACACAAATTCTAAGCAAGTGAACACATTACTCTATTGAGACATTCAACATTCAAAATCAAGAATCTCTAAATGTGGCTACTTGTAGTAGCCCTTTCATTCCTTATAATACAATAGCCGAGCAAAGTAAGTTAATCAGGTAAAAAACTAAAAAACAAAAAACAACAAAAAAACAACAACAACAACAACAAACAAACAAACAAAAAAACGTTCTTGATTCAATGCTTGCAACACAATTAAAGTACATCCTTATTTATTCTAACCTCGCTTATCTTAATCCTCGAATATTCTAACTTGCCATGCATGCACACTTAAGGGTGGCCGCGTACCGTACACGCAATTTTTTGTTGATGGTTGCAATGCACGATTACGACTATTATATACTTACAGGGGCATCTCCACTACAACACAAGGACAAAGTACCTGCCGAATTGGAGCAAATCTGGAGGAAATATCGAGGCTTGGTTAAAAAACTTGCGGCACTTTTTTTGAGCGGTGCAGTAAGTTGGAGCTCTGCAATTCAGTGCACTACTAGCCAAGCCGATACTCGACTGCAAGACAAGTTCTTTTTTCATTTCAATATTACTTCATGATTTATTTGCATATTTTTCGTTTTGAAGGATATTGAATAATTCAAGTTGTGGTGCTAAAAAAATTGTCGTTCTCATTATTAGATTCCAAGAAAACTGATACGAAATTTGGAACTTCTATTCCACTCGCAATTCTTAAGAAATAACCCTGCCCCCCCCATTTCTCATACTACTAGTATAGTACGCGAACAATTTTTTTCCATTTGTGTGTATTGGTTCTAAAAAGAGCTCTCCTATATCAAGCGTAAACTAAAATCAATGCAACAATAACAAAAAAGTCCGAGAGAAGGCAGATTCTTGGAGTTAGCCTGCGGTGAAGGTCTTAGAGTTGTGCAGCTTGGGAAGTGTTTGCTCAGAAATTGGCTTGAGCTAATGCGCAGAGTCTGGAGAATGGCTACAGGAGGAGACGCAGCCTGGTGTACCTTGCCACGTGAGCTCAGACGAGGACTACTACAGTATATATGGACTGTTCCTATAAATGGCTATGAGACAACCTGAAGCTAAAGACACCACAACTTCGCGAAGTATAATTGTGCTGCAACTGTGTGATTATTCCTTCTTGCGTATTATCGAATAGTGGTATATTGGCGGGGAATAAATTAATGTCTGGATCTACGGGCAGTGCACATTGCTATGTGTGTGTTGCTATGTGCGGCCACCCTTAATAGGGATTATGTCACTAATTTTCCATTTATTTAGTAATCATCATGACTTCTGATAAACTATATGAGCTGATGCTTCTGCAATTTAAGTTAAGCAAGCTGGTGAAACAAAAGTAGGCAAAGGAAGAAAGGTTTTAAAGGAGCTGTGGCATAGCTATGCATGTGTACATCAAATACCGGATGAGATCGCAATAGTTGAAGGGCAATTTACTTTAACTTACTGCGTACTTCAAAAGCTTCCTGCCCACATTTGATAAAACTAACCGCATGGCCCTGTCCCAGCTATAACTTGTAAAGCTTAGCTTCTTGATATGCATTCCCTCTGAGTTGTTTATCAGTATTGTTGTTCTTACAACAAGCAGTGGCTTTCAGAGTGTGGGAGCATCTCACTGTCAAATTACCCAGAGAGACCTGCACAAATGAAACAACAACAAACTTCGACGTCCGATAACTTAGCAAGAATAACCAATCACAATTGGACAAATAGACTTGTATATCAATATAAATAGTTGTGTTCGTAATAGAGTGGCTAGTAACATAGCATTAATTTTCTTATTTATTTGGAGTCTTGTTGTTTTGTGAAACTATTATTAAAACATTATACAACAGTTGATAGCTCGGATCTTTCACACTCCAATACAGTTTACTGAAACGTAAAAACAAACAAACAAAAAAACAACAACGAAGTGAAGTTATCCAGTGCCACAACTATTAAACTTGAAAAAACAAACAAACAGAAAAAGGATGATTTCTAACCCTAAGTGATATGCTTACTGCTGCAGTAGCCAAAGAGCTGTGTAAAGGCAGCTACAGTAGAAGACAAAATAAGGTTCTGAATTCCGTAACTACAGTAGAAGACAAAATAAGGTTCTGAATTCCGTTCCGTAGAACGGCCGTCGCACCGATTAAAAAATGGGGGAAAATCGGTATGCCATTTGATTAAAAAACGGCCGTTCCATTCGACCGCGTTACCGTTTTAATCTTTCTCGTTCACCGTATGTCTCGCTCAAAGAAATATAAAAAATCATTTTTATCCAATAAAACGTTCCGATTTTTTGTTTACAGGCTCCTGAGGCGGAGCTTTTCGGGGTTAAAAAAATTTGAAGCCGTCCTATTCGAAGTTGTCTCGCGGAGAAATGTTAGTTCGACCACTGCACAGTATCGATGTTTTCTTTCTGTTAGGGCCTCTCGGGCTTAGATCATTTACTAAAGGAAGTCCATCAGTAGCTAACAGAAGACCTACGAAGTACGGACCTCGTTATAGCTGTGTGCCCATCGGAACTTCGGTCTGCTGCTTTATTGAAGCAAGTTAAATTTTTGTACGAGGTTTTTTGCACTTGTAGCTTGACTATAGAACAATAGATTTTCAAGTAAGAACAATACTGTTGAGTAGGGCTGAAATAATGACAAACAGCGCATTTGGCAAGATAACTTACAATCCTGCATATTTGAATAGAAAATGAACTCCTTAAGTTAGTAAGACTTAACCAAGTCCGCAAAAAATCAGATACATTTGGTGCCAAAAAAGTTTCGAATTTTGTTCCGTAGAACGATTACAAAACAGGGAAAAAACGGAATGCCCTCTGGTAAAATACTGTGTTGCGGGGTGTTTGCTAGTACTTAATAATGGTATTTGAACTTGCATGATGCAATTTTGCATTACATACAGTGCAATATTTGAAATGAAATAAAACTCATTTGTGATTGCATGAAATAATTGGCGAGCAAGCGTAGTGAGCGAGACACTTACAGGGAAACACAATTGAAAATCGAGGATGTTTTTTTATTTATATGTTTGGACGTACGCATATCATTTTGTACTTTGACCTTCTCGTATTTTTGTGTTAGCTCGTTGTTCGACCCGTCCCAAACTTCACTAAACGGAATCCTCCGGTTTAGCGATCATTACCTGTGTCATCCTAAAAATTGAATTGTTTACCGCTCTGAATTGTTTTGCGGGTGCAGTTAAAACTCAAAAACTTATGATGGCTCCGTTTCTATTCGAGTTAGTGGCGGTGGTACAGTAGGAGACACAGAAAAATTCCGAATTCCGTTCCGTAGAACGGCCGTTGCACGATTAAAAAACGGGGGAAAAACGGTATGCCGTTTGTTAAAAAACGGCCATTCCGTTTGACCGCGTTACCGTTTTATCTTTCTCGTTCACCGTATGTCTTACTCAAAGAAATATAAAAAATCGTTTATCCAATAAAACGTTTCAATTTTTCGTTTATAGGCTCCAGAGGCAGAGCTTTTCGGGTTAAAAAAAATTGAAGCTGTCCTATTCGAAGTTGTCTTGCGGAGAATTGTTAGTTCGACCACCGCACAGTATCGACGTTTTCTCGAAGTTAGGGCCTTCTCCGGCTTAGATTTTTTACTACTGGAGGTCCATCAGTAGCTAACAGAAGATCTACGAAGTGCGGACCTCGTTATAGCTCTGTGCCCATCGGAATTTCGGGTCTGCAACTTCATTGAAGCAAGTTAAAAATTTGTACGAGCTTTTTTTCACTATCCCCGTAGCGTTTAACAGTCGATACAAGGCCTTAGCTTGCTGATATAGCTATAGAAGAGTTTCTAGCTAGAAAATATCTGTGAATCGACGGAAATGCTTTGCCGTTTTTTACCGTTTTAGTAAACGGTGTCGGCCGTTTAGTCAAAACGGTACGGAACGCAACGATAACAACTACAGTAAAAAACTACCGTTTTAAGGCCGTACTACGGAACGGAATACGGAACTTTTTTTTTTGTCTCCTACTGTAAGTTAATACGCTATTTATCACAGTTATAAGCCCTACGCAACAGATTTACTTGAAAATTTATTGTCCACTAGACAAACCACGAAGGTAAGTCTTACGTAGGTATGTTCAGTTGTGTGAAAGTATTGTGCTTTACAGCTACTATTAAGAATATCACAAAGAAAATTTTAAATAACGTGACTTGATTTTGTTGCTTCTTTTTTCAATTCAAACAGTTGCGGGGAGTGGTTACTATGGCATTGAATCCCCTTTACCGCATATACGTAATTTACTCGACTTATTTTAGTAGCTTGAGTGTTAGTTGTTAAAATCAATCATTTAACAATAGTATAGTTTAACCCTCTCACCGGCAGATAAAATTCAGTTATTTATTTTTTCTACATGAATAATGTTTAAAAATAAATATAAAATCAGGAGTTCAAAAAAGTACCTAGCAACCATATATCACGTGAGAGTACATGTACTGTTCAACATTTTTGGTCAAATATGGTTGCTCAGCAACAAACCACAAAGTGGTTTTGGGACCACAATGTAACTATATCATCATAACAAAGTGATCTGTATGCTTCCAGTGCAATATTAGCAATTGTTTGTGCGTGATTAGATATTTTTTACTGTTATAATAGACAGTTATCTCAGCCAGCAATGCTGTTGCTCACTGATGACACCAGAGGAGGAGTGACTGTTTGCTGGGCAATAGCTGGGCAGAAGAACATCAAGAATACAAGAATATTTTACTAACAATTCCAGTCCTCTGCACACACTCACTCCTCTCTCTAGCCACATTCTTACTCATACTCTTCCTTTTTCATCCATTCAATACTTTGTCAACCTTTCTTCATGCTTTCAGCATAATCAGTATTACCATCATCTCAATATTCAGACCTTGCAGAAGTAGAGACATCATCCTTTGAATGAATAGGAAGTCCAAAGTAATTCAGAGAGCAAAGGTGGCTAAGTCAAATCATTACTCATTGCTGGGAGTTTGTAAGAAAAGAGTTTACAGCTGTGACCAAATTAGCGCCATATTCCTGGGAAAGCTTTTGGGCATAATAAAACTTACCGCCATGTTCCCGGGAAAACTATTTCTTACTTTTTTCCTCCAATACTGCGTAAATAGCTGCTTTTCTTACCTGGAATATCAAGTTCCATATCCTCTTTGATATTGCTGCTGGTATGTTCGCTACCTACAGTGCTCTAGTAGCTCTCAAGTTGAAAACTAGAAGTTTCCTCAACCGGTAATGAAATGACAGCTTTAGCGAGCAAGTCCAACTCTCTATTCTCGACAGTAGTACCTCTGCGGTAGCTATATAGCTCCTGTACCCCTTCCCTCTCACGTTTGCAGTCGAAAACGTCGTCGCAGACAAGATCCACCGCCTCAGTTGCAGACAAATTTATCGTCATTTTTCGAACTAACGTTAAGTTTATTTTTAGCCCGACTACCTTAGTTACGTAGTAGCAATTTCTATTCTAAAAATACTTGCAATAGAACAACACATTAGCCGTGCTCTGGACGCTGCAGCTAAGCTTTAATCGTTTAGGGGGAAAATATTTTTTCCCGCATTACGTCATCCTTGAGCGCCTATAGGCGCTTGTGCCGGTGAAAGGGTTAAGGCTCGCTCGCCATTTGTGCTCAAGCACACCACTAGTGAATAAAAATATTTTGGTAATTGCATGTTCATAAGAATTGTTCTTTTTAATTTTTTCACTTGCCAAAATGCTAGATGAAATTTTTTTCAAGTGCAAAGAATGCCAATTGTGCTTGAAAAAAATATAGTTTTCTTTCTTTATGGTTTTATTTAACTAACTACACAATTTTCATAGACTATATATTATGCTGATATGCTACACTTTAAATAAAGAACAAACAAAACAGAAGAATGAAGTTGTTGGCTGTGGCCACTGAATTGGTGACAGTAGACGTGTAATTCACATTAAAAAATATGAGGCGCTAAAACCGTTATACTTATCACACTTTTTTACCATTGAGGTTCGAATGGTGATGCTGTTCCATAAAAACGGAACGTTAGTTTTACGGCTGATTTAAGCTTGCGTGGTGGGACAAAAAAGGCAGTTTTACGATGACAATTTCTCAGTTTTTGATGCCAAAACGAGCACATTTTTTATGCCTACTGTACATTACACACCTTAAAAACTTCTGAATTTCATTATGTAGAACAGCCATTGCACGATAAAATAAAAGGGGGAGGGGATGTACAGCGGCAAATTGATTGATCAAACAAAAAATACAAAATTTATCTCTGATTCCTGAATAACAATTGTATGCCAACTACTCCCAATGATAAAAATTATTGAATTTGCCACTTAACAAAATTTAACCTGATCTACAGTTCTTACAAACGGTACGGTCTTAGCATTTTCACACATTCAACAAACAAAAAACAGGTAAACTACAGAATGGTTTTACCGTACTATGCAAGTCACATCGTGCAAAAACTGGCACGTTATCTTGACGTCATCTGTATATGGAGAGCTGATGGGAGAAATGGTTTCGCAATCACTCAGAACCACTGTAAAGCCAGCCTCAACAGTATACTACACACAGTATACAAATAAATGGGGGGATAGCAGAAAGTTGGGAAGCAGCTTCCTGCCCCTCCCACTAGATTGAACTCTGACTTTTTGTGAAGACTGCTTACCTGAATACCACACTCTGGAAATGGGGGAAAAAACTTTCATCCAACAATTCTTTTTTTTTTTTTAATTTACTAATTTGTGAAAGGAAATTGCACATTCAGAGTTACCTTTCTACACTCAAATGTAACTCATTGGAAGCCTCCAAATTATCTAGGACAGGTAATTCTGAGCAAATCATCTTGTGCACCACGACTGGACTCCTCGCTGTAAGCTCCCTCTTGAAATTATTCCAAAACAGTGATTGTTATCAATCAATACAAAGAAGAATTAAAGAATGGTTCAACCGTCGCGGAAAGGCGGAGGTTAAAATTAAACAGAATGGCCGTTTTACATATGTGATACAGTGTGATGCTTACCATTTTATTGCTGTTATTGGGAAATGGTCGCGCAGTAGTAGTCCCGTTCTATGATGCGAAAACCAGCACATTATTTTGACTTCTACTGTACCTCACTTTTAGAAAATAAAAATAATGGCTTAACCAATGTTGAGTAACACTTCATCCAAAGATGTTGCCTTTGCATGAAAAAGCAATCCAAGCTCTTAAATTCTAAGCTTTTGTAATTATATTTTTTTCTTTCTGTAAGGCTTGTAAAGTAAAAAAAAAAGAAAGTTACCCTTAAGGGAGGAGACCCATAGCAACCGTTGGTAAGGCTGTGGGAAGTGTTAAGTGCTCTCAACCACAAAAATCTACCACCCTCACCTGGCTCCGCACGCATCTCGCAAACATAACCACCGCTTGATATATGTGACCGGTTTTGGGAAAATCGGCCTAAACGCGGCATCTAAAGTTTTCTAATTTATTCTACCAGTAGGCTGCACGGGGCCTTGGGATGCCGTCCTCCTCATTTGGAAGCTGTAGCACCAGCCGTCTTCGCCCTACGCACTGCAACACTTCAGTATTTTTGCTAAACTTATTATTGCTGATTTCGAAAAAACGCCGGGTAAAGGCGTTGCTAAGGTCAGGGGGCGTGCCTTGTGTCCGTATACTATTACTGCATGTCTCCGGGACACTATAGAATAAACCGGTTACAGGCGGATTGAAAGAAGTTTAAAAGGCTTAATGCAGGGCTCTTTAAGAAACTATGATGGCGAGAATTGCGTGAGTACGTGAATTATGTAGAATAGTAAGTGAATTAGTTAGCTACATTTTTTTCCCGCTGTTAGTGAAAAGCCCGCCAATAATTTCTTAGCAACTCTCCGTACACGAGTCCAACCGGCTAGTGTTTCTAGCCTCCTAGTGTGAGTTCTAGAGCACGCCAGAGCTTACAACTGCGTCTTAAGCTAGAGCTAACTGGTAACTATCCATTTCTGCCATAAAAAAATTTTCGAAAAAAATCGACCCATATGGCTTTACCCGGGGATACTGAAAAAAATTGTTTGCCGCGTTTAGGCCGATTTTCCCAAAACCGGTCACATATTAGCACGCGTAGGGGGGCAAAAATCTCGAGAGTCCCTAACCTCAGTAGCCCACTCATGGGTTAGCTTTGACCACTTTGTTGTTACAACCAGCTTCAACTGCAAACTATAATCATGCCTTCCAGGAAAAGGAATAGTGCAGCCACAGAAATGAGGAAAATGAAATGTGCTTTGAGAAGAAGTAAGAAATAAGTAAATAAATATAATATTAAAAAAATATAATATACATATATATATAAATAAAATAATCGTGTATAGACATAAGATTGGAGCAAGTCCCAGCAATAGGTGGGGCTTCCACTGATACTCTTGATGATCCTTCCTTTACTCATGATGTCACGCCCTTTCTTCGGCAGGAGTCATCGTCCGAAGTGCTCCCTGATTCACCTTCTCAAGATTTAGTGTCCACTCCTACTGCTCCACCATGTGGATCACACCCTCCAGCATTTTTTAGTCCATCTCAAGTTCTAAATGATCTCACTACCGAGTCACATGATGACCACACTTCTCCTCTAGTACAGTCAAGATATTACAAATAGAGGGTCAACCTCAAACAAATTGCAACAAAAGGTTTCTTGACTGTTTCCTATACAGAAAAATGTGCTCTATAACATACTAAAAGTCCCCCAAAATCTAACCATGGGAAACCACAAAAATTTGATCAAACAACGCTAAAATATTCAAAAAAAATTAGCAAAAATTACCACTTACCAAAAGTGAGACTTTCTCAACAGTTTCCTATACAGAAAAATGTGCTCTATAATTCTGGACACAACCATTACACAAAATCTGCAAGGGTATATCTTCAACGGATGTCTCAGCTGGAGAAACAGCATCCAGATATCTATCAGAAATTTCAAGAAGGCCTTCATGTAGTGAGGAGAAATGATCGTTCATGGGCTGGTCTCTCTACTGATCTTGTAATTGAACAAGTACTCATGAGGAGCATGAAAACTAGCGGAGGTTTAACCAGAGGGCGAGGCATGACTGAGCAGCAACGTCTGATATGGGTGCTGTCCATGCCAGTGTGTGCTGAAGTCAACAAAGCTATGCAGGAGCTATCGGGAGTCAACTATGTCACAAGTGAGCAGAACAAAGACATGACAAAGGCAAGGCAGGCACGAGATTGGAAGGATACAGCCACAATTCTCAGTTACCTTGAAGAGAATACTCCCTTCGCTTTGGATAAGAGCTTGAGAAATATCTCTACAGGTGTACATGCACATTCTACAGTCAATGTAGACAAGGCTGAAGTAGTAGGAAGAGCTATATTGGATGACATGGAGGGGGAAAATGTGGATGAGTACGTGTTCAAGAGAGCCAATCAAGCTGTTACAATGAACTGTAAATGTTCAGTTAAAGTTGATGGTGATATCATTCAGATTGACCCACAACTACTCTTTCAGCGACTCATTCTGGTTGCAAAATCCAGAGATGATCTTGAAGATATTTTCAAGTTCGAATTGTGTAGCTACCCGCCAGCTCTCTTCAGTGGTCTTCAGTTTCTTCGTGAGGCTAACAAGCCTATTTTAGCTAATGCCATTTGGTCTCTTCTACCTGATCAAGAAATTTCTGGACTGGCTGGCCATGAGGCAGTTCAGTATGTGTTAGACGGTGGGGCTTTGCTTCAGCGCATTCCGTGGGCAAAAGGTGCTACGTTCAATGAGATTTGCTCTGTATACACTGAATATGTGACAAGGAAGTATGGAAATGCAATAGTTGCATTTGATGGCTACCAAAGCAAGTCTACAAAGGACATGACCCACCAGAGGCGAACCAAGGGGCAAGCAGGAGCAACGAACATTTACAGAAAGCATGCACCTTACTATGAAAAAGGCTCAATTTCTTATAAACAAAGAAAACAAGCAAAGATTCATCAATATGCTTTCTACAAAGCTGGTGGAGAAAAATTGCAAGACCTATCATTCTTCCGGAGATGCCGATCTTTTAATAGTGCAGAAAGCAGTTGAATCAGCTTCAAGAGTCAACACTGTATTGATTGGAGATGATACTGACCTGTTAATATTGCTGATCTATCATGCAAGCTTGGATTCTCACCATTTGTTTTTTAAGCCAGAGCCAAAGAAAAGTGCCAAGAATTCTCGTGTATGGAATATACTTGATGTGAAAAGGCAGCTAGGCCCTGAGATTTGCAAGCACATCTTATTCTTACATGCGTTACTTGGATGTGATACAACATCACAACCTCATGGGATCGGGAAAGGGAACTCGCTAAAGAGGTTCAGAGAATCAAATTACTTTCGTACCTTAGCTAAAGCCTTTGATTCGCCATTAGCTACTGATGAAGGCATCACAATTGCAGGTGAGCGTATTCTCGTTTGCATGTACAATGGTAAACCCGGAGAGAGCATTAACTCTGTTCGATACAAGCGATTTTGCGAAAGAGTTGCTAAGAATACATCACACATTCAACCACAGACTCTACCACCAACATCAAGTGCAGCTAAGTTTCATAGCCTCCGTGTCTATTACCAAGTACAGCAGTGGAAGGGAAAAGGAGACAGCCTTAAGCCAGAAGAATGGGGATGGAGGGAGAGTGAAGGAATTCTTATCCCAGTCACTACTGATGTGTTGCCTGCTCCAGATGATCTTTTACATATCATCCGATGCAATTGTCAGGCCAATTGTAGTAGTTCTATGAGATGTACCTGCAGAAAGCACGGGATAGCATGCACCATAGTGTGTGGCAACTGTAAAGGGTCTGGCTGTATGAACTCAGCAAGTATTGAAGGCAACTGTGATGATGATGTTGATGATCCAGATACTGAGGAACAAAACAAAACTAAAAAGTAGTCTCTTGTCTTGTCAAGCAGTTGGCCATGAATTTGATAATTTTTTAATGATGTACAGGTTTTCTCTGGTTAAATAGTGCATATGGGTTAAAAACTGTTATTATATGTGATATTTTCGCCAAATTTTTGCATTTCTTTCAGATTGATGACCAAATTTCTGCATTTTTATCAATGCAAATTTTAGGAGCTTTTAGTATGTTATAGAGCACACTTTTCTGGGTAGGAAACTGTTGAGAAAGTCTCACTTTTGATAAGTGGTAATTTTTTGCTAATTTTTTTTGAATATTTTAGCGTTGTTTAATCAAATTTTTGTGGTTTCCCATGGTTAGATTTTGGGGGACTTTTAGTATGTTATAGAGCACATTTTTCTGTATAGGAAGCAGTCAAGAAACCTTTTGTTGCAATTTGTTTGAGGTCCAACAATAAATTGACTGTACTACTCCTGTCTCTTCTCATCCAGTTGTGAGTTCCACTGAAGTTTCCCCAGCTCCGCAGGAAGTAGTTCAAGATTTAGTTGAGAAGCTTTCAGCTATCGCTCAACAGAATGGTTTGGTGTTTGATGTGTCCAGTCTCTCTCAGTTTGTGAAGAATTCAGCCATACGACTCCAGACTTCTGGACCAGCGTTGGATTGAGCTAGGAGACTTGGAACTGCTCAAATCTGAATGCAAGGACCGAGAAGAATTTGTACGAATTCTGAAGGATAGAAGAATTAACAGCAAACCCCTCCAGGAGAAGCTGTCCAAGCACTTCAAATACAGCCAAAGAAAATAAGTCCTTTTTTTCCAACCCGGCTCTTTTCAGAGCCACTACCTCACAGAAGGTTTCACCTAAAATGTTCGCACACATAATTAGTGGGCTATTTCTTCAAATCCATACACTACTAGCTAATTCGCTTACCTGTGCGTCTGTAAGGCAGATGTGCTAGTATCGCCTGAACGGGGTACTGTATAAATTCACTGCAGGACCCGTTCCAAGCTTAGTACCGAAATCTAACAAGCTGGGTGCTTCTTCAACAGCACCTTCGTCTCGTGAAAATACTCACGTGCTATAAAATATTTCCCTTATTTATTGTACGCTAACTGGTGCAGTAAGTATTACACACACATATATAGAGATGTATGAATTTACTAGAATGATTTATTTTTATCTGAAGCTAATACAATTGTTTTTATTTTAAGGGTGGAGACCCATCCGGCCCACGCATTTTCCTTAAAAATTGATGCTGAAAAAAAAAAAAAATGTCAAGCAATGGTGGCAATTCTTTAACATGCTGAAATTATTTAGGGTGATAAGGTCTCTCTGTACACCAAAATTCAGACTATTGGCATCTTTGTAAGCTGAGTTAAGAGCGATTTACTTCTGGGGACATTTCGTGTTGTTTCTCCGCAACCGTCCAAGCTTTTCTGCCGATTCAAGACTCTACGGCCTCCTCCCATTATGTCTCGCTTCCTACGTTAAGTTTTTAGCTATAGCAACTTTACTTTTCTAAATATCTGACCACTAAGGTCAACTGTTGCTTCCTGGCACGCTATCAAGAAAATCTAAAAATAGGCCTGTTCTGTTCACCTTCGTCACCGAATTACTGTTCCAAGTTTAGACTGCATCCCGTGACCCCTTATAGCTCAAAAAAACTTGTCGCAAAACGAAGTGCGCGTGAAACTATAACGCCCACCCTCCTCGGCCCGAATGTTGCATTTTGCGCCCCGCCCACCAAAGGTGCGCTCCGCAGCTGCTTTTTAGTGAGAAGAATCACCTACGGCTACGGTGCTGTTGAAGAATCACCTAAGCCATTTTTTACCGTTTTAGTAAACGGTGTCGGCCGTTTAGTCAAAACGGTACGGAACGCAACGATAAAAACTACGGTTAAAAAACTACCGTTTTACGGCCGTACTACGGAACGGAATTCGAAACTTTTTTTTACTCCTACTGTAGGTCCAGTTTTAAGTTATTACCAAAGTGTTTATACTTCTATGGCAACAGGCTCTGTCAAGATAGATTCTTGACATCTTGCCTGATGCAGATTTACTCATAGAAAAAATATCCAATGTAAAATAATTATAACTGTATATTGTTGGATGGTGCATCATTTCAGTTTAGCAGAATAAGCGTTTACCTTAAACATACCGTTGGGCATATGTATCAGCCTCAGCATGTTTCAGTATAGTGTCAGTGTGAGTAATAGCACAGGTAACCATGCTATTCAGGATTAATAGTATGAGTAATATGATTGAAACAGCACGAGGCTGCCTCGTGCTATTTCAATTGCTTTACGAGTGCTATTGATCCCTAATAGCACTAATAGTAGGCCAGCCTCATTTGCACTGCAGCTACACTGTATCATTAACTCACAATCTCTGCATTTCAGGATTAGCTTCCTCTGAAACATCGTTTCTACCTACAGCTCCTCCTAATTAGTTGAAAAAAATTCCGTCTAATATGGGCAGAACTTTCTGCACTAAAGAACGATATAGACTTCAACTTGAAACTACTCAAACTGTACGTTTTCAAGGCTAGAGTTGCACACATGCGCACTTACCCATAGTATTTCGCTTAGCTACCGTAGTGTTTCACTTAGTCCATGCTCCCCGTGCGATTTCAATTGAACAGTGATCTTCCCATACGTTTTTGAATAGGCAATTTACACGCCATACTATTACGTAAACCCTAAACTATTTGATACTAGCCACAAAAAATTGTGGCGTGTGGTGGCAATGTATTGAAGACCTTTTTCCGATATAATTAATAATTTGATGACACGTATGCAGAGCACCTTATCGTAGCAGACATGTCAATAGTGGGCTATTAGTGGGTAACTCATCCACTACTAACCCCTACTAGTGCTGTTGTTTAATTTAGACAGTGCAACCATTAACAGTGACAAAGGCCAGACTATGTACATGTAGGACTGGAATTGCAGGCCATCTTAATCCCCACCTTTTCTTCCCCTTTCATTTTGTGTTTTCTTTCACTACTGCTTTCTTTGATGAATATAAATGTTTACTGCATTAAGCTATCAAATATTTCTAAAACTATGATATACGTAATTTACTAGTATTACTTCCAATAACAAAATGGTAAAAAAAAAAAAATTCTTGAACAATGAAATGAGTCCTATCATAACTACAAAGAAAAACAAACACATTCACCAAGATGTTTAGCTCACTTAACAAAAGCTTTGCTAAATCTAACTTCAAAATAATCACCTTCATGAAATCTTGATCTCTCCATTTCTCTCCATGCCTCACCATAGTTCATTTCATGTACAGTGAGACTGTCATCATTGTCTCTTGCCTCTAGTTCCCGTGATGTTTGCTGTGCTACAGAGTTGAAATTAAACAACAATGATATCCCCAATGGCCAAAACCAACAACCTTTTTTCAATTTTTTATATATATAATCCTGTAAAAACCAGTACCAATAATCAGCACTAAATATATTTGGCAATGATAATTGTATAACTAGTTACAATAAAACAAATAAAGAATTTTTTGTTCTTTACATAACTGGAGAACATAAACTGGAGTTATTTGCACTTGAAAGAAATCTGACACCTTGGGAAGTCTGAAAAAGCAACAACTCTTATGAACATGCAATTACCCCAATATTATTACTTCATTTCGTGGAATCACAAATGAGTTATTTCATTTCATTCATTACACTGTGTGTTTACTAACAATATTAAAATATATTATGTTAGTTCAAATAACATTCCGTATGTTCACAATTTTTTTGAAGTACAAAATATGTGAGCGGGTCTGGGAAAAGGGACCTTACGGCGCAAAAATTGAAATTGAGATATAGGCTCCAGAAGTAAGTCATCGGAAAAATTCTTTCTTTCTATTTTTGTTTTTTGCAGAATTAGTCTTAGTGACCCTTACTCTACGTCTATGCCAAATTTCGCATGTCAAAACGACTTAAAAGACCCCAAGCGTGCCGTGAAAAGACAAGCTACCTTATATTCTCTCTCATTCTCGAAGTACAATAAACGGGGAATGGGCGGAGTTTCAAACTAGCAGCTTAAAAAATGGCATAGCTTTGAGACTACTGCAAGCACTCTACAACTTACCTTTGGCTTAAAGTTTACCGCTACAGCGAATAGAGCAGCCAAGGATTCCAACAAGACAGATCGTGAGACGCTCTGAAAGCTAAAAAGAACTCTACGCAAACTTCGTTAGTCGCCGAAAAAGCGGCTGTACGATTTAATTGCGTATGCGGAGTACGCCGTTAAGTATACGGAAACGTTAATTATACCGGAAGTGGAAATTCAATTTATGTTTTCTCGATTTCTAGTTCAATTGCTTTGCTGAATAGGGCCCAGTTCAACTACCAGTTTCTCTGCGTGTCGAAAGTTTTACCCTCCAGTATTTTAGCACTAAGTTGAGATAAATTGTATCTTTTTATTAGCATAAAAAACTCAATTTTTTTGATTTGCGCCATAAGGTCCCTTTTCCTAGACCCACTCACATATATTGAACTCAGGGGAAGGACAAGGCCTGGCTTACTTTATACATCAGCTTCAAGCCAGCCAGAATCATCAACACCTGATAGCACACTTTAAAATGCACATTTATAAATTATAAAGATTGAGCTGCTGTGGAAATTCAAATATGCTGCTAGGCCAAACAAAAATAAAGGATGTAACATAAACTATAGTTACATCAGGATAATAATGTTCTTAGTACACTATTTGCTATCACATACAAGCTAAGCAACTTCAATTAATGCACCACACCTAATACTATCGTGAAACTTACTGGAGAAGTTCGTTATATGTAGAACAACCGTTGCACCGATTAAAAAACGGGGGGGAAAAACGGCCGTTCCGTATAACCACGTAATGTTTTAATCTTTCTCGTTCACCATGTCTCACTCAAAGCAATATAAAAAAATCGTTCATCACATAAAACGTTCTGATTTTTTGTTTACAGGCTCTTGAGGTGGTGCCCGTCTGGAACTTCAGTCTGCAGCTTTATTGAAGCAAGTTAAAATTTTGTACGAGCTTTTTTGCACTCTCCCCGTAGAATTTAATGGTCGATACAAGGCCTCAGCTTGCTGATATAGCTATGGAAGAGTTTCTAGCTATAAAATACCTGTGAATCTACAGAAAAGCTTACCTGTTTTTTACCGTTATAGTAAACTGTGTCAGCCGTTTTGTCAAAACGGTACAGAACGCAGTGATAAAAAACTATGGTAAAAAAACTACTGTTTTATGGCCGTACTACGGAAAGAAATTTGGAACTTTATTTTGTCTCCTACTGTAGTTGTATAGATCATGCGCCCATGCAGGTTTTTAATAGTGCCCTGTACTAATTTACGTGTCAACAAAAATAACTCAGCTGATGAGTATTGGATAACAGCCCACCAGGTAATTTTGTAAGTGGATGAAAGCACCCATACACGTATGTTAACTGGTAGACTACAATACATGCACCATGAACTAACATCAACATCTAAAGGTGTCACACTGAGAGTGAGTGTCAGCTGAACAATCTGCCTTGCCTTACAGTCAGAAACATGAATGCACACATACATACACACACTAACCTCATGAAACGGAAAAATTCTACAATTCTGTTTACTATACAGTTTAATTTAAAACTGGTGAGGTCATTAATTCTTGAAACTACAAAAAGCTTACACACAAAAAAGAATGGTTCACTTCATGAAGCAATATTAACAAGATATGCCTCAAAATAATATTGTCCTGTTGCTAATACATGTAAAAAATTGTCTATATTGTTAGAGTTTCACTAACTTCATAACTTGTTTACTGGACAAGTAGGTGGAGTACAGAAAGAGGAGTTAACTACTTTCTTCACTCAGATTTATTAACCCACAGCGCACATGCGGGTTTCTGTAATTCACTAATCCATTCACTCTGTCAACTTGGAACTATTATACCTTGAGAGAAGAGAAACTCAGACTAAAAGACGATTTATATAAGTTCCTGAAAATGTTCCACTATTTAAAATTTTGGCTTAGTTTTTGAGAAAGCAAGATCAAATGTAGACACTATGGATGGCCACACCTTTTTTTTCATTTACCAGTCACTTCTAATCATGCACGCTCACGTGAATATGGGGTTGTAATGTTGTGGGGAAGGCTACCACTAGGAAAAAAAAGAGCATCATAACTGCAACGGTTGCCTCTGAATTTCGCTGAATAGCTGTAAGGTTTGTACCGCTGTTTCTCCATTCCTGGTCAGTCTTTTTTCTCAAAACTTGGTTTAAAGGAGCTATCTGTTGGTGTCTGTTCCAACTGCAACAACGAAGTAAGCTTACATGGACAGAAACGAGAAATAAATACATGACATAACTCCTCCATCTGCGGTTTTGAGCTGCAGTTTTAAGTGGTAGTGCACCCTTGTAAAAAAAATAACCAAGAAATATTAAATTGCTTACCGTACCTACTACTCCTTCTGGTGGGTCAGTATCACGAAATTCTTGAGGCAAATTGTCCAGTTCCCCAAGGACAGTGTCACGTCTAACATCTACAAAAAAAAAAGAAGTACATAAATGAAAGTTCAGAACAAACCTTATCTTGCCGGTTGTGGTCACTATAAACGAACAAATTGGTCTTCTCTGTGAGCTATAAGATTACCTGTCAAATCTTTAGAAGCATTTTGTAATCATGGTTTGTTATAAAAATGCTCCAATTTTTATTGACGGTGTGCACATCACACGCTATGAAAGAATAGATAAAGGAGAGCTAAGCTATATCTACCATACAGCTAAAAAGTATACTCAATAACACAAGCCAAAACTACAAACCAAGCTAAATAACCACATTTGCAGGCAACAATCAAGTTGCCAAATTGATGGGCGTGGCAGAGCAATAAAAATAGTCTCCCATAGTTACATACAAATATAACAAAACCATGGGGGTGAAATTATAAGGTAGTGTGATGTCTACTACCCTCAGTATAAAACTTAGGCTAATCACTCCAACATGAAGCTTACATAAAAGGGCGTGGCTGATGAAAATAGGTAAAGAGTTTCATTTCACACAACAACCAAGGTTACCTGAAAGACTTCTGCTGCGTTTCGTCTTAGAAGACATTCCGGTAGTCGGCCTCTTGAGTGTAGAGATCCTCAAACTAGCAACGCCCAGCTATAGACCGCTTTGCTCTGAAAAGGCCGCCAACACAATAAACAAGGGAATCGCTATGTTCACTCGATCTGAAGTAGTACGGAAATGACGTTGAAGCCGCACCTTCGCGGTTACCAAGTCACACCTTCGCGGTTACGCCTCCCAAATAAAACATTACCCAAAATATCATTGTACGCGCGTTTGTTTACATGATAAGGGACTTTGTCTTTTGGTGCCGCTGGAAAAGAGAATGCAGTACAAGTAACCTTAATTCTAGGTGAGTGCTTAGCTAATAAAGCAAGACTTAATGTGCTGCCATAGTTGTGGCTAGATATTTCACTCTCGCCTCTGGCTCGTGAAAATAAGTTAGCCTGCTCATAAATTATTTCGCTGTATCACACTCTGACTCATGAAATAAGTACTATATATATATATATATATATATATATATATACATATATGTTATAGTTATAAACCAAAATTGAGGTTTGTATGCGATTTATAAATCGAAATACAAACCTAATGATTTTGGTTTATAACTATTTTGTAGCCCAAACATAAACAACGAGCAAAGTATAGCGTTAGCTATCTTAGTAATTGTATTAAAGTACCCAAACTCTTCATTATTCCATTTTGCTTTGATCTGCCTTCCACCATAATTATGGTTGCTAAGAACTATATCAGACTTTTCCCCGCTAATACATTTTCTTACGAGCATACCAGACTGTATCCAATTTATAGTTCTTAACGACAAGCGCAGTCGCTCGGGAACGGGCTATAAACATAATATTCATGGTAACATATTTCATGAGCAGGTTAATTTATCTTCAGAGACAGAAGCAGTGAAAATAAAGCCTGAGAGTGAAATATCTTGCCATAATCACTGGACAGAGTGTAATGAGTGGTTTATTCTATTTCTAGTCTTTGAGTGTAAATAAGTGGCTTAATCTATGCTAGATGTCATCACTGCATAGTAGTGTGTACTAAGGTTTTGGTAACTCCATGGTGTAAAGTTGGCTGATAAACTGGGAAGTTATTGCAGAACCAAGATCATTATTTAAAACCTCAAATTTCTGTTCATACAGCTTGTCAAGAGTCATATCCTGAAACTAGTTAAGATAGATTGAAAGAACAATGCCAGACTTTATAAAAATATAAGATATCAAAAAACATCTATCATCTGGGTTTACCAAAACTACAATCATAATTCAAATAAATAATATTTTAATAAATAAATAAATAAATAAAATGAAGCATTGTCTGGGAAAGTATATAATATTTCATGAAATACTCAAAATACTTAAAAAAAAAAGTTGCCAATAACTTTTTTTTTTCTCAGCTTATTGTGAATGTTCATATGGTGGAGAAGTTAGGACAGTTTTCTATATTATACTGCTAACATTGCTGCATAATTTCATACACTTCATCATCGGGGCAGTCAGCTGGAGCCGGCATCTGATAGCCTGAGTTATCTGCATGGACACACACACAACACCCTCAAGAGAGGATAAAATATAAGAAGACAATCAAAATTAACTTTTGCTATTAAAAGACCAGAGTACAAAAAAAAAAGTTAAGTCTTGAAATAAAATGGCAAGTTATTAATTATACTATTTGTAGCTCAAAATAACTTTACCATGTTGTGAACACACATGATGGCAATTCTGGATATACATTGTAATTAGTGCCTGCCAGATTATGCTCAAAATTTTTAGAACATTCTTTCTTTTTATTCTAAAAAATTGTGCTTCTATTAAAAAAATTATTCCATAATTTTTTTATTATTCTCTTGTTATTCCAATTAGAAATAGTGAACTAGTGCGATTGCAATAGCTATATAGAGTTGTTACGTTAGCTATGAAATGAATGAGTAAAAGTATCAGTCTCTTTCAATGCGGATTCTATAGCTTTAGCTAGTTAATCTTTCAGTGAAATTCTTGAATGTCCCTGTAAAAACATTTAATGAATGGAGAAAACATGTTCAGCAGTGGATGCTCTTCCCTTCAAATTTGTAGGTCGGTTGGTAATAATTTACATTTTCTTGTGAATTCTGATGCAGTATGATAGTTGAGTTGCTCAAGAAAAGACTGTCTAGCATAATCCTCCAATTGACTTGCAGACTCTGTACCTAAGGCCTCGATCTTCAACACGAGGAACACCCAATGAGAACTGTGGAAATTTTGACCTGCAAACTGATACAGAGACACCAACACCAGAGTTGACAACTACAGATGATGTACCAGCTATAGTCATGGACCACTGAGTGAACCACCAGCTACTGAAGCTGTACCATTGGAGGACACATTGACAGAACCAGTCACCCAACCTTGACGGATTTCTAACCATTCACAAGCCCCTCCAGATCGTTATGGATTCTCCTAAGAAGGTTTAAACTTATTGGTGGGGATAAGTAGTTGGATTGAACTTGTTAGGCCCACACAGCCAATGGTTATTAACATGAATGAATGACAATTTTCGGATTCATATTTGTCAAAATGTTTTCGGAAAAGGATATCGTATAAACCTTGTTGTTAGGGAAACTCTTCCTTCATCAGCATTTTTGCAGCATTAATAATATGTTATGTGTTAGCTATTTTCTTCTTTCTAATATCTATTGATCAGCTTTTGATAGTCCCAGCATCCTGTTTTCAGCACTCAAATTTATTACAAGATATTCGTGAACTATCCAAGACAATACTTGTACTATTTGGGTGTCACATAACATTTGAAAACATCATGTAGTAATTTTTTTTTGGTAATTTTAATAACTGATAGTGGAATATGTTGGTGTGTTAATTATACATGTAGCTATGACTAACAATAAATGCATAGTATAATATATGTCTGGATTCAAAAATTTCCAATGAGTTCCAAATGAGTTCTTCCCTCTTTCACACACTAAAACATCCTGTTTGCTATATTAACCATGTCCAGCTCATCTGTTTTTCACCATGCATGTGTCGAAGTGTGTAATAATTCAACCTCTCCTCTGTTATATTTTTAGTGTCCTTTTTAAGAGAATAAAATTGAATAGACGTGCAGACCAGGGTGTAGGAAACAAAGTAAATTTATTATCTTGGGAGGACATAAGAGAAGCCTATGAAAATGTAATAGCTGTCCATAACAATGAGACACAATTTGCAAAATGGGTTGAAAAGTAAATAAGAAATTAATGTTGCAAAATAAAGTGGACAGCAGCCCAATGGACAATTTTGAAATTTATAATAGTAGGTCATTAACTTATAAATGTTTTAGTACAACTCTTCCTTTCTTCTGTTGCAGCAGAAAAGGTCCTTTCAATGCTGCAGCATTTTACTGCTCAGCAGCAGTCATCTTTAAAAATTGGTTGAGATTTATCAAATGTAACAGTACTATTTTTTCTATTAAGTTCCGTATTTCTTATTAATTATAAAAAGAAAAGCAAGATGGGTAAAGGAAAGAGCAAAATTGTTGTTCACAAACATACCATTAAGTTTATTGAGCAAAAACAATAGCTAAAAAGGAAGAAATAGAGCAAAGTCTATTGCTGAGCATAGTCTAATGTAAAATTAGTTACATATAGCTAGAGCATTTGAAGGCATTTTTTTCTCCTTTGCACTTTCAAAATGTTATAGCTGAAACATATGCTTTATTTACTGCCTTGCATAAAAACAACATACCAGGCACCTAATTAGGCTATTAAAGTTTAATTAAATCTGTATTAATTACAGTAAATTATTTTTTCATGACTAAACCTCTAAATAGCCAACTTGAGCAAACTAGCTACTTATCAGTCTGTTTGTAAATGCTTTCCAAAGGCAACAGAGTACAGGGGTTGAGAGAAAACAGAGTTAATAATTATTGTGTATTAAAGTTAAAACTGTACAACAATTGTACCATCCCCAATAGGGCAGGGAGGAACCGCTGTAGGCAGACTAGCGACGGGACTCAGCTAGCGAGGTATCTAGCTAGTATACAATGAACCGCCCCTATTCGGATTTATCCAGTGACAATCGATATCAAGAACAATCACATGACTACACACAACAATGAATAATACATGACAGTATCCAAAGTTCAGAGTTCAAGTGTCAGTCACTTTCTCACAACAATAAAATAAAAATTTCTTTGATGTATCTAGACAGATCAATGTTAGCATAATGTGTGCATAAAATGATTTATTTCCTCAAGCTTTTATAAAACTTTAGTATGTAAACACTAAGAAATAAAATAAAAAATGATGCTTGAAAATTATGGAAGAGAAAAAATCACTTTGGTGAGCACCATAAAAAAACCCCGCATTCCCGAGTAGCATACATTGATGAGCAATAGGCCTAGTTTTATCATTTATTAAACATCTTTGTGTGTGGTGCATGAAACCTGAAGATACCAAACACCCTGAACAAACCAGCAAATGGCTTCTCCTTTCTTACACAGCATCATGGAATGCTTTTAGAAGTCACACCATAGTATTGGAAGATGATTCCATGAGGGACCGAATTAACTGCCTTATAAATTCAATCACTGACCCATTTGCAAGTGAGATAAGGTACCACCAAAAATGCTGGCTTAAATACGTAGGTGCCTATCAAAAAATGTCAGTTGAACAAAAGCTTCTTCCTTTTTTTTTCTCCTTTATCCTAAATATTTTAGGCTGCCAATCAACACATTTTAGCACTCGCATCCATTCATCTAATTTTTGAATCATTCAGTTAGTCACTCCACTTTATTCTATTATCTGTACCTGAATAAGACCAGCAAACAATTGCACTAGAATTACAATTTCATTGAAGTGTGTAGTAGCTACTCAACGAGAAACAGCTTGTAAATAGAATTATAAAGATGATGGTAATGGCAAAGTAGGGTTTGTACTACTTCTCTCTCTCATGACCACACACTCCTCTCAAGGTTAGCTATAACTAGATTAGAAACAAAACTGTCCGGCTAACTTTCCACCACACAGTGCTAGAGTTGTACAGGGTAGCTAGCCACCATCACACTCCAATGTAATGCTTGCCCCAATAAGCTAAAGTAAAATATTGATTATGAACAAGCAAAGTAAAGAACAGTTAAAGTATGCAGAACAAATGATATAAAACAGCGGTGTAAGAAGGTGGGGGGAGGGGGAGGGGGGGGGGGGGGGGGGGGGGGAGAGGGTGCTCCAGGGGCTGGAGCCACCATATAATTTTTGGATGATTTCTAACATGAACACTTTTAAACCACAAAAAAAAACTTGCCCTTGGAGCCCCCCCCCCCTCCCCCCTTTACCAAAATATCTCCTACTTCGCTGTAAAACTAATCCAGGCTGGGAAAGATTAACCAATAAATCATATTAAAAAAAAGAGTTAGTAAAAGACTGTACATTTAACGTAGTCCTATTCACAATTGAAGGTGAGTGCATGATAGTGTAATTCCTAAATCCTTATATCCTTTTTTGTCTTTTCATTTACAGGAGGAGGGTGGTTCCGGTCTTTCCAGTGCTATGTAGTAGATCTATTCCTTAACAAGCAAGTGAGTTCTTAAATTACAGAAGATAAGAAAATAGAAACTCACATCAATCAGTGTATGCATTAGTTACTGTCACACACAATTGGAGCTTATTAGCTCTTGAAATAGTTGGCTATATTTATATTTCATTAAAAAATGCCACCGAAAAATTGTTCAGTCAGCTCACAGATAAGTATATAGCTAGGGTGTGAGAACCAACATATGTGCAATAGCCAGTACCATATTTAGGGGGAGGGCACCCCAAGTAGTTTTTATACGGCTACTTTTTTACATTGGACTAGCAATAATTTAGCATAGTAGCCATGAAAAACAGTGACTGATTAAGTAAAACACATAATCCTTAAAGTAGCCAAAGCTCTCTTAATGTATTATTCTTATTGTTTTTATTGAGATACATAGTGGTGAAAGCTCGGTAAAAAAAATCAGGTTCTATGGAGAATCAAATAGCTATTATTATACTTTTTGCATTTAATCATTTTCTATATTTGGACTTTATAAGAAAATCTGCATATAGAAGTGATTTGCATCGTCACCATACTCATTGCTTTCTGAAAATAATAATTTATATCAGTGGTGTAGGAATATGCTTTGGTATAGGGGAACTCTAAAGGCATGTTTTTGTGATTAAATGGTATTCACATGAGAAATCACTCGCTAAATTAAGCTCCAAATTTATGGGGTAGGGAGTGCTCCAGCCCCTGAAACATCCCCTTCCTTTGCACCAGTATACTAATTTACACCAGAGCACTAAGAGTGCAGAACCTCAGTACAAGTTAGTAAATAATTCGCTTGCACACTTTAAGGTGGGCATGCTTACAATTGATGAAAGAATCAGTGGTCTTTTGGTTTAGAGATTCTAGGCTTTCTTAGCTTTAGTTTATTCATACTAAAATATACCTTGAATGTTAATATTTAGTTTTTTTTCTCCTAAATTATTCTCCCTGAAGATTTAGTTAGTTTTTCTTAAGATTTAGTTAGTTATAGCTACTATCAATTGACTAGTTTTGGTTAATTTACGTTGTCTCTCAAATTATTCAATAATGAGACTCCTTAAAGAAGGTAGTACAGGTAGTTTTCCTAATAACTTTAAAAAAAAGCATATTTCTATGAAATCTTAGGTATTATAAATAAAGTATGATATTTTTTTATATAGTTTAGAGAATAATTGCTTGATGTCATTTTATATCTTCATTTCATAATGACATAATTCAAGGTGAATTGTTTACAATAAAAATTGCTAGTTTATCCACTCGACTGGTAGTTTTAATAATTACCGAATTTACTGTCTTCTAAAAATTTGGTTTTAGTCTTTCACGTTCTCGTTCTCTACAGCTTAGTTTTAGTTATTCTTTCCAAAAGTAAAATACCCAAAAACTAAGGGGTTTTGGTTTTAATTTTATAGTTAACTAAAACAATACTAGAAAGAATCACACCTCCAGCTACAGAGACTTCCTAAAGTAAGGATACACACCTACTAAAAAGATAACAGATCATAATACTTGAGTTAATAGTGTATCGTGGTCAGTATTTTACTGCTATAATTGTGCATCATGTGTGAATGAGCTATGAGAAAACTGTCAATTGCTAGGCAGATATTCCTCCAAACATCAAGAAAAGTAAAGGTTGTTAGAACCAGCTGTTCTACAAGTATATAAATTGACATCTTTGAACCTAATAACAGGATTGTCTTAGCAGCATTAGTGGAGTTTAAGGAAGTTGTTGAAGAACCATGACACATTATTGACATTGTGGGTGGGCAGCTCTCCAGAACAACGATCTCCGAGTAACGACGCCACCAATTGTGGGTTGGCGGCGATATATGTGGTCAAGGACAGTCTCCACTGCTATGCCACCAACTACGGGCTGGCAAGTTCAATTACTGCGATCAAGGTAAGCCACCAGAGACTCAGACAACTATTACTCAGAAACTCTGACGACCGCTGCCACCAGAGTTCCTACCGACTTGCTAGCCTTCCCCAAAGTCTAAATTCGGTTTGGACTAACTAAATCTAATGTAGGGTACTGATACGCAGGCGGGTTTGAGTTTATATGGCTCAAGACCCGTATGCGCAAAGGGGAGTATGAAATGGGGTCAACCGGAAATCCGGGGCACAAAATAAGTATGCATACATAATAATATAACGAAGTGCAACACCAGAAATACAGTTGGCAAATATGAAACACACTGCTTACAAACAAAATGATTATGTAATGACAGACTCACACACAGTTCCAATTATCTCTGTTCTCTGTCTTCTTTTTAACTTCTCTTCTCATCTTCTCTATTTCCATCTCTCCGCCCACAGATATACTGGAATCCTATTAAGGAACTATGTAAACAGATCACTTCCAGACTTTATACAAATGTTGATTCATAAATCATGTAGCCATAATTAAACAAAAAAAGAAAGAAAAAAATCCAATGAAACATTGAAAAAATCCTAAACTGCATTCTGCCATAGAAAGCACACAAAACACCACAAAAAGTTGCCCCTAAGTTTTGATTTTTTTCTCTTGCACAAAACACCTAAGTCTTGATGTTTTTCTCTGCTTGAGTGAGCATGTTCAATATGGTGGAGAAGTTAGGACGGTCCTCTGGGTTGCACTGCCAACATTGCTGCATAACGTCATACACTTCACCGGGACAGCCAGCAGGGGATGGCATCCGATAGCCTGACTCTATCTGCAAGTACACACACACAAAAAAAACACCAACAAGTGGAAATAAAAACGTTAGAACACAATCGAAATAAACCTTCTTTGTACCACTCAAATTATCTTCTAATGTTGTGATTACAAGTTGTAATATATACTGTTGTAGCTTTACAACAGTAGCGTAGCGCTCTTAGTTCTTACTTGTTCACTGTTTTTAGCCCAGAGGTAAGACGGGTTATTATTACACATACAGACATAAATACACAACATTCAGTGTGAATCTATGGAACGCGACAAGTGTTAATTAGTGATTATATAATCGTGAATGGTTGACAAGGTTACTAATGGCTTGTTGTGACAACGTCTAGGAGATTGTCAGATCATGCCATATCTCCCTCCTTAAGTCGGATGACCAAGTTTGAAGTACTGCCGAGTCTCTTTGTAATCTGGTCTGTATGTGCGAGTCCCAGTGCGTGATCTGATGATGATAGGACTCTTCAGTCTCTGTGTAGTTGGAGGTGAATGATCAATAGTTGAAGTATCGTTTGAACTTGTGGCTCCTCCGTTATCTCTAGAGTTTGCTTGGTCCTCTGACTGTGATGTGTGTTCTGGAACAGTGTTGAGATGATGTCGATTACGTTGTATTTGACCTGTTGGAATTTCTATTACCTATGATCTTGGTGTGTCTTCCAACTCTACCACTCTCCCCTCCACAGGCTGATCTTCTGATGTGATCCAAACCTGAGTAGTGATTGGTAAGGGTGAGTGATCTTGAACTCTGTGCCTCTTGTTATAGTTATCCACTTGTTTCTGTTTGAAAACTTTATTTTTCTGTCAAAATTCCTGTAAGTAAGGCCATTTAGGAATTAGTAGCTGGTGGAATAGTGTTCCTGATTTTCCTTCCCATGCAGAGTTCTGCTGGTGAAAGGCTGCACCAGGGTAAAGGTGTTGATCTGTAGCTAAGTAAAGCCAGATACGGATCCTCTGATTTGGACATCATTGCCTTCATTGTCTAAACGAAGCGTTCCACTTGCCCATTGCTCTGTGGAAATCTAGGACTACTTGTAGTATGCTGAAACTCATAAGTTCTTGCAAACTTTGCAAATTCTTGGGATGAAAATTGTGGGCCATTGTCGCTCCTGAGTATTTCTGGAATACCATGATGAGAGAATAGTGACTTAAGGTGCTGGATGATAACTTAAGAAGTGGTAGATTTGAGTTCTCGTACCTCAGGATATCTGGAAAAGTAGTCCACTAGTAAGAGGTATTGCTTGTTGTTGAGCTCGAACAAGTCAACTCCGGCCATTTGCCATGGATAGTCAGGTAATGGAGTAGAAATCAATGTTTCTTTGGCTGGTACTTGATTTTTGGCACATTCAGGACACTGTTGAACTTTGTTAACAATTTGTTTGTTTATTCCGGGCCACCACACTGCAGTTGCTGCTCTGGCCTTGCAGTGCTCCATGCTTTGGTGTCCAGAATGGATCTTTTCCATGGTGCTTGAACGTAGCGACTGAGGAATCACAATCCGTTGTTCATACATTAAAAGATTGTTCCCAACTGATAAGTAGCTGCGATCTTTCCAGAATGATGCCACTGCAGCAGGAATGGACTTCTTGTCTGGCCATCCTTCAGTAAGGTATTGCATTATTAGCTTGCATACTGGCTCACTTCCTTGAACTTTCCTGTATTCCTCCAGCCTCTTATGTGTGGCTGGTATTGAATGCTTGGACACAGCATTGATGAAGTTTTCCACTTCCTCCTCCAATTCATTATTGGTTTCCTGTCCTTTTCCGACAGGCGCTCTAGATAGGGTGTCCGCTGAGTTGAGGTCTTTCCAGGCACGTGAACAACATTATAATTAAATCTGGCTAGTCGAAGACGAAATCTCAAAACTCGAGGGGGGAGGCTGTCCAAATGTTTTGAGTTCAGGAGAGGTATTAGCGATTTGTGGTCGGACTCAATTGTGAATTTCCGTCCGAGTAGGTAGTCTGCCAGCTTCTCACAAGCCCAAGTAGTGGCTAGTGCTTCCTTTTCAATTTGCGTGTAGCGACGTTCTGTCTCAGACATAGACCTGGATGCGTAGGCTACAGGCTTCCAGAACTCCAACTCACGTTGAAACAATACAGCTCCCAAGCCATACGATGATGCATCTGCTGACAGCTTCAAATCTGCTTCTGGGTTATAATGAGCCAGTACTTTTGGTCTAGATAACTCTTCCTTTACCTGCTGAAATGCTCTGTCTTGATCAGTGCCCCATAGCCATGCTTTCTTTGTGCTTAGCACTTCTCGAAGGGGTTGAGTGAGGTTAGCAGAAGAAAATTTGCCTAGTTGATTAACCATTCCTAAGAATCTTCGGACTTCTGATACTGATTTAGGAATATCCATATCCCGTATAGCTTTTGTCTTTTCCGGATCCGCACGAACTCCATCCTTATCGATGATGTGCCCCAGGTAATTTATTTTCGTCTGGTTGACCGCACATTTAGCTTTATTAAGGGTGACTTTGGTGTCTGCTAGTCTTTGCAGTACCTTCCTCAGATTGGAATCATGTTCTTCTTGGCTCCTACCAAAGACTAAAATGTCATCAATCAGGCAGGCCCATCCTGAAAGACCATCTAAGATAGTGTTCATTCTCCTCTGGAACACTTCTGGTGCACTAAAGATTCCAAACGGTAATTTGTTGAAGTGAAATCGTCCGAACGGGGTGATGAAGTGGTCAAGTGGCGAGATTCTGGTGCAAGTGGAATCTGCCAGAACCCGCAGTTAGCGTCCAACATACTGAACACCGTTGCTCCTTTCAATTGGGCTAGCACTTCGTCCACTCGTGGAATTGGATGTATTTCTCGAAGAACTGAGGTGTTTAGTGGCTTGAGATCGACGCAAATACGAACAGCGCCAGACTTCTTCTGCACTACAACCATACATGAGCACCAAGGTGTGGGAGTACTTACCGGTGATATGACTCCCAATGATTCCATTCTCTGGAGTTCTTCCTTTACTTGCTTTCTGAGTGCAAATGGTATCCTCCTGGGCGTGTACAAACAATACGATTTTGCGTCGTCTTTCACTTGTATCTTGTACTCCTCGCCAAAAGTTCCGAGACTTTTGAAAATATCCGGAAATTCTTTCATTATGTTAGCCTGCATAATAGCCTCAGTATTGGCTAGAAGTTGGAGTCCCATGATGCTTGGAAGTCCTAGCAGATTGTTACGGAGGCTGCGGACGACACAAATTCTGTCTGTGTGCTTTATATCACCTAGCGAGAGTGTTCCTTTGAACTGGCCCACGACGTCGAGTGTCTGATTTGCCAGACCGAGAAGAGCTCTGGATGGCGGTTCCAATTTCGTCGCCGATTTGCTGATACGTGGCTTCCGAAATTGCCGTAACTTCCGCGCCGGTGTCAAGTTTGAAGTCTATCACGAGTCCTTGTAGATTGATTTTCTTCATCTAAGCTTTACTTGACTGGTTTCCTCCCATAGAACCCAAGAATGCTTCCTTGTCGCAGTCCTTCGTCTGCTTCTGTATCTTCATGCACTTCCAAAGTAGACAATGATTTGCTTAAACAGCAACTGCTGTAGTGACCAATCTTGTGGCAGCGATAGCAAGTTACTCCTTTTGCGGGACACTTGTCTGGAAAAGGATGCCAACCTTTACCGCACTTTTTGCAGTGATTGTACTGCGGTGAACTGGTCGCTACTTTTTGTCTCCTATGCTGTGGTGATTTACCTTTCTGATGCCTTGTCTGCTGACCGTGCTGGTGCCGCTTTTTTGGTTGCCCTTGTTTGACGTTCGCAACTAAACTACACTCCTGCAGTTCGTGGCGTTGTTCCTTGACTGCCTCTTTTTGCCGGACTTGCGTCTTCGCTTTTTATAACGACAGTGATTCGTCCATTTGTAGCTTGTCAGACAACGCTTTGTCACGGATTCCCACCATGATCCTGTCTCTTAGCATTTCCTCTTTCAGAGCTCCGTACTCGCACATTTCTACGAGGTTATATAGGCAGGCAATGTACTGTTCCGCGCTCTCTCCTTCGGCTTGGTTCCTCCTGTTGAACTTAGCCCTCTCAAAGATGATGTTGCTCCGAATCTTGAAGTAAGCGTCAAATTTGTCCAGCACAATTTTGTAGTCTGCCTTTTCGTCTTCTTTGATATCCGTTGAGGCCAGGACATCTTCAGCGTCCTTCCCATGCAGTAGAGCAGCATACATACTCGTCTAGGACCGTCTTCTTTGTCAAGTCCTGTTGCGATGAGATACTGAATAAATCTCCTCTTCCATTTCGGCCACTCATTCGGTCGTTTGAAGTAAAACGGATCTGGAGTATCGAATGAAGCTCTAGTTGATGCTCTACTCATTGTGCTATTCTTTCGGCATTTCAATTCAGCTGAATCCAACCGCTGGCACCATGTAATATATACTGTTGTAGCTTTACAACAGTAGCGTAGCGCTCTTAGTTCTTACTTGTTCACTGTTTTTAGCCCAGAGGTAAGACTGGTTATTATTACAAATACACAGACATAAATACACAACATTCAGTGTGAATCAATGGACCGCGACAAGTGTTAATTAGTGATGATATAATCGTGAATGGTTGACAAGGTTACTAATGGATTGTTGTGACAACGTCTAGGAGACTGTCAGATCATGCCACACAAGTGATTGGCAATTCTAGGCATACATTGTAGTACCTAATAACAATTAACTCGGTTTATGTATTTGTAGCACATCAAAATGGCAAAGACATATTGTGCACACTCTGTTGGTTGTACTCTAAAGTTTTCAAACACATGATGATAGCTTATTGTTCAAGAGAATGATCAATACTCAATGTTGAGATGAATTCAAGTTAGTCTAGAGTAATATAAGTCACAATTATTATGTAAATACTGACTTTCTATTCATTTCAAATTGTGCATACTGTGATATACATTCAGAAGATGAAGATGATTCCACGTTATTTACCGAGTAAGTGGTTCAGTGTGTCTTACTAGCTCTATTAGATTTTGCTGGCTATTTATTCAATTGAGTATTGGTAATGGTATAATAATAGATTGAAACACCACCCTTGGGATTTCCTTTGTATTTGATAGGGAAGAACAATCATAACACTTGCTCAATATTCAAAATTTGAAATGTTTAATTAGTGGAATGTTGTTGTGTGTAGTACTTTTGTTGGCAATTATAGTTAACCGATTACGCGCGAATAATAATTTTAATTGCACCTTACGTAATGCGGTCACGGGCGCACGCGAGACACAGAGGATTGATTGCTTAGTGGGAGGGTGACACTAAGCGAGAGAAAGAAGCCGAACGTTTGAAGATTGCCTCGGGGACAGTATTATCGAACGATAGAGTACGCTCTAGGCTATTGGGAAAGCATAAATTCGACGCTAAGGAGCTGTTCCCGACTTAAAAATAACAAAGTACTCGCACCGTTTGGCAAAAACATTTATGGCATCACACTGAGGCTCTTAGTAAGCACACTAGTAAGGTTGGAAGTATGGTTTCATGGCTGAAGCAGTTTGCTACTTGATCATAGAGGTAAGAGAAAGTGTTTTTGCACGCATCTGTCTTACATTCAGGAAGAATTTGTTGATATTTATTTAGGGTGTGTTTTATTTTGAACTGAGCAATCTGTTGTAAATTTTGTGAACAGAGAAGCTTTTTATGGCTTTTGTGCATGAAAACAGGTACATCACAAATAAATGATAGAATATTTTAGTGTATTCAGTTTGGTACTCCAAGGTGTCTTTACTTTTGATGTGCTGGTAGGCTGCATTGTTGACAGAATAGTTAGTGATCTTACTATCAAGTGCAACTGATCATAGCTAATAGAAGTATATGTCAGAGGGCTCCCTGCAGTCTCACCTGTTGTATAACAATATTTATTTTTACTTATTGTTATAAAGAATGTGGTTAAAATTCCTGTAGAAATCGCTACCTTTCAGAATCATCAATTCCATTCTCTCGTCAGAGTCCTTGACCATCTAGTGACTGCTGCAGTCACTACACCCATCAGTACTGATGTTCAGGTTTCCCTGCACGGACTGAACAAGGAGCATCCCAAGCTCAGCAAACTCATTTATCGCATTGAACTCTAGCCTAGCATTAAACATTGCCATTTATGGACTTAACATTATTCATGATCTATTCATACTCATTTACTTCTCACAATATTCATACGCACATTCTACCACAGCAGAACCACTGCAGGGTTGCTCAGGCGCCCAGCATTTAATGTCTTGTAATATTATATAAGTTGTTGATAAGTTTAAAGCCTAAACATCTGACCATCTTAGGGGAGTTTGCCACTTTAGGGGTTATAGTACAAGGCTGCAATTGCCTCGGCGACAGCGGCTGCGCTCTGTGACATTCCCAAGGCCATTAGGATCTTACCAGCCTGGTCCTTCGAACCTTGGCCTTTTCTTTCTTTTTCCTGAGAGAGAGGCTAACCCCAAACGAGCTCGGGAACTTACGACTCCCGAACATTGGTCCTTCGAGCCGGATATCTAACTCTGTGTAAGAAGACCAGTGCTTTTAGCTCTGCTGGGTTATCGAAAGCTATACTACGGCTAAGTTGCTGCCACCCTATCGTTCGATCGTTTGTTGTTGCTAGTCGAGTATAGTTCTAATAGCTATTGGCTACCTTCAGACATCACCACCTCTTCACTTCACTCAGACTGTTGGATAAAGCAACTCAAGCTTCCAGCAGTCAATCCTATACGTTCTACTCGCTCATCATCGATCTACTCTTCTCTTCAACTACTTGTGTCACATCATCTACTCATGGAAGATTTACAAGACATAGAGACAGTCAAGCTCAGACGTTCTGCTCGCAAGGGACGTCTGACAAGACTAGCCAACAAGCTCGCTGACCTGGAAGCAGCCGACTGGACCGAGCTCCAAGCTGCTACATTGGACCAGCTCAAAGAAGATCTGACAAGGGAGAAAAAACGCTACGAGGCTCTACAAACTAGGCTGGAAGAGCTTCTAGAAGGCGAGGAAGAAGCCTGGACCAGAGAAATCGACCAAGGCAATGAGACCAACGACGTCCACACCGAGCTAATACTCAGAGTAAACAAGCTCAAAAGAATACTCTCCCAGTGCCTGGAAGCCTCATCCATACAGGACAGAATTGAAGTCCTCAAGGAACGCTACGACCCCGCAGACGGAGACTTCGAGAAGGATTTTACTAAGCTCGATCGCCGAGTTACTACCTTTCTCCATGACAGCTCTTCAACGTCTTCTCCGATCGTCAAGGACTTCAGACAGCGCTGCCGAGACCTGCTTGCTGATCTCTCTATAGCTCGCAAAGAAGGTCGTGCCAAGAGACGCGAGAGACGGGAACACATGGAACACGAAACCTCCATCACTGAAAGACCTATGCTACCGGGGGGGACCAAGCTCAGATTAGACTTACCCACTTTCTCGGGCCATCCCCTGGACTGGCACCACTTCTGCGAACTATTCACTTTTGCTCTCGACAGAGCTGGAGACGTCTATTCCGAGCGTGAGAAGGTCTGCTTTCTCCTCAAAGCCATGCAGGGAGGTGAAGCCGAGCAGATAGTTAAATCACACGCAACCTCGAAATTGGGCTACACCAACGCTCTCAGGGCTCTCAGGTATCGCTACGGCTCAGCCAAGAGAGTCTTCCCTCACCTCGTTCAGAAGGTGACTTCTCAAGACCGCATCTCCTTCGATCAAGCAGGATTCGCTAAGTACAGGCAAAACTACATACTCCCTCTCCAAGCCATGGAGGAGTTGACGAAACACTTCAAGGCTCCGACGGACGTTCCCACTCTCAAGGACATCGACACGTTCGTGGAACCTCTGGAGGGCAACCTACCATCTGTCACACAAGAAGTCAACGCTGGATCTACAACCATGTCTCAAAGGAAACCTACTCCTCGAGTCACCAAGAGCAACTCCATGGAATGCTCACTCTGCAAAGAACAACATCGCCTCTTCAAGTGTCCTGTATTCCTGGGCTACGATGTCGACAGGCGGTTTAAGGTCATCAAAGACAAGCGGGGATGCACAAACTGCCTTTCCCTCAACCACTCTACTCACAACTGTACCTCATCCTACACCTGCAGGGAGTGTGACAGCAAACATCACACTATCTTGCATTGACCATCTAAGCAAGCCTCCAGTAAGGCAACTACTTCAGTCGCTCCTTCCGCCAGCAAGACCGCTCACGACCTCCTGGCCATCGGAGAAGTCGACAACACCTCTACTACCTCTTCACATGAACCTCCCAAGATCTCCTTTCTCCACACAGCCATAGCTAAGGCAGTGCAAGGAGACAGAGAGAGCGACATAAGGATGGCTTTCGACACAGGCGCTTCATCATCCCTCGTCACGGAGACAGTAGCCACACAGCTCAAGCTTAAACGATACCCCAGGCGCTTGAACATCACAGGTGCCTGTGGAGGGGGAGTCAGCCATCACTTCGTCGAAGTCACCCTGAAGTCCATCCTGTATCCAGACAAGTCGATAACAACCAAGCTTCAAGTAGTCAAGAGCTTGCCGGAGGTCCCATCTCCCAAGAGCATTGAGCAAATTAAGGCCGAACCACACTTGCAAGGCCTGCCCTTGGCTGACCCTCAGTTTGGGGGGAAGCTAGATGTTTTGCTCGGAGGACTCGATTACCCCAAGTGCATCGTCGGATTGCTCACGACAGGTTTGGAGTCAGAAGTCGCCGCTCAGCCTACCCTCTTTGGTTGGACGGTCACAGGACCTCTGGAGTCTAATCCCAAGAACTTGTCTGTTCTCCAAATCCAGACTTCGGAAGACAACCTCAAGGACGACTTATCCCGTCTCTGGGAATTGGACCGTACGCCAGAATCCACGCATCTCTCTATCGAGGACGAGGAGGTCACACAACACTTCCTCGATACTCACAGCCGGGATGAAGACGGGAGGTACATCGTACGCCTTCCTCGGATTCCTCAAAACCCCACTCTGGGTGCATCTCGAAACCTAGCAGTTCGACGCGCCAACCAAAATGAGAAGTCTCTGATGAAGAAGGGAAAGCTACCAGAATATCAAGCTGCACTGGAAGAATATCAACAGTTGGACCATGCAGAAGAAGTACCTGACTCTGATTGAGACGCACCTCACTATTACATGCCTGTACATGGCGTGTTCAAGGCCTCTTCAACGACTACCAAAGTCAGACCCGTATTTGACGCCTCTGCACCCACCAGCAATGGATTGTCGCTGAACGACACTCTGATGCAAGGCCCCAATCTCTACCCTCAACTCACGGACATACTACTGTGGCTTCTCCGCGGACATCAGCAAGATGTTTCGAGATGTCAAGCTTCACCACGATGAACGCGACGCCCATCGATTCCTCTTAAGAGACGAGCAAGGCCAGCTCAAGGACTTGAGGATGAAAAGGCTCACCTTTGGAGTAAGATCTTCTCCATACTTGGCGACACAAGTCATCCGTCACCTTGCTGAACAACACTCCTCCTCACACACCGACGCAAGCAAAGCCATTCTCAAGTCATTCTACGTGGACGACTACCTAGCTGGAGCGGAGACGGTGGAGGAAGCTGCTCACATTCGCAAACAGCTCTGTGATCTGCTCAAGCTAGCGGGCATGACTCTCAGGAAGTGGCGTTCAAGCAGTGACGACTTCAGGTCCACCATACCTCCAGAAATCGTGGAAACGGCAGACCTACTCATCTCCTCATCCGATAAACCACTTAAAGCTCTGGGATTGCACTGGAACGTCTCAGAAGACAGCCTATCAGTCTCTACACCTGCAGTTCAGACAGACACCGAGTTCACAAAACGCAACATCGCTTCCAATCTGGGCAAAGTCTATGACCTCCTGGGATTGTACTCGCCATTCACAGTCTCGGGGAAGATCATCCTCAGGAGACTTTGGGAGCTCAAGGTCGGATGGGACGAACCTGCGCCACCCTCAATCCAGGAGTCATGGCAAGCATGGATCTCTCAACTTGATCTCATCTCGCAACACTCGGTACCTCGTCGATATTCGACCCACAAAGCCAAAGTCATATCTCATCACCTCCACGGATTCTCAGACGCCTCCCAAGAAGCCTACGGAGCCGTGGTCTACTTACAGCAGATGCTCGCTGACAACTATTCTACCACTTCCATCGTCTTATCGAAAGCCAGAGTTCTGCCTCTCAAGGGACTCACTATTCCAAGAGCAGAGCTTACGGCTGCCTACCTCCTAGCTAAATTGCTCAAATACTGCTCTCTACAGCTAAACATAGACACCATGACAGCATGGACCGACTCGTCTATCGTGCTCTGTTGGCTTCGAAAGTCCCCAGCTTCGCTCAACACGTTTGTCGGAAACCGTGTCAAGCAGATTCAACAACTCATCCCTAACGCTAGATGGAGCCACGTCTCTTCAGCCTTCAACCCTGCAGATATGCTAAGTCGAGGCATGCTAGCGAACGCCTTACTCAACGCCAGCCTCTGGTGGAGCGGACCTCCATGGATCAACCTTCCTCAGTCAGAGTGGCCACCACCTCAGTTCAATCTGCCAGACGTCATACCAGAGGTCAAGACAGTGACTCTCACAGCAGTGCCGGAGCCTCAAGACAGACCATGGCAGAACTTCTCCAACTTCGACCATATGGTCAGAATACTCTCTTGGTGCAGGAGATACCTGCACAACTTGAGAATTCCACCAGAATCGAGGAACAAGACTCCTACACTCAAGGCACAGGAGTGCCAAGTGACCATCGATCACCTCATCTCCATGGACCAACAGGAATCGTATCCTCAAGTGTTCCAAGCCATCAAGAAGAACAAACAACTTCCGAAAGGACACATCCTCAAGAAGTTCGACTTCTCCCTCAACAACAGCGGTGTTCTCCTCATCTCAACTAGAGTGAGTGACCCACACAACCCCTCTTGCAACAAGAAAAGCATTCCTCTCTCTATTCAGTCTAACTTCACTAGACTCTTGCTCTCCTCTCTGCATCAGAGATACCTTCATCCAGGCACAAACACCTTGCTGGCCATCGTGAAGGAGACTTATCATATCCCCGGGATCAGGAACTACCTGAAGGGCCTGAGCAGACGCTGTCCCAAATGCCAGAGAGCATACCAACAAGGCACCACTCAACCCATGGGACTGCTGCCCTTAGTCCGAACTACTCCATCAGCTCCTTTCCTCAACACCGGTGTCGACTTTGCTGGACCCTTCGTCACTAAGCAGGGATACACCAGGAAGCCAGTTCGAGTGAAGACCTACGCCTGCATTTTCATATGCATGGCCACCAAGGCGGTACACATTGAGCTCTGCCTCAGCCTCTCCACCGATAAGTTTCTGTCCGCTCTAAGGAGGTTCTGCTCCAGGCGCGGATGTCCGGCTGCTATGTACTCAGACAACGGTTCCAACTTCATTGGAGCCAACGGAGAACTCCTGCAGATCCAAGAGCTGCTCAAGCGCTCGAAGACCTCGCTGTCACATTTCACCGCTCAGAATGGAGTGACATGGCATTTCTCTCCTCCCAGAACACCTCACATGGGTGGCTTATGGGAAGCGGCAGTAAAACAGATGAAACTTCTACTCAGGAAGCTCGTCCAGCCTCATCAACTCAGGACAGAAGAACTCTCCTCCATCCTGATTGAGATAGAAGGCATCCTCAACTCCAGACCTCTCGTCCCGATTGATTACACGGATCCAGAAAACTTAGCGCTCACCCAGGGCCACTTCTTAGTGGGACGACCCATCAAGGCACTCCCAACCGATGTTTCATCCAAAGTCAAGTTATCCTCACTCAGGAGATGGCAGCTCACACAGAGACTCACCAACGATCTTTGGGCAGCCTGGAAGGAACACTACCTCCACTCTCTCCAGACCAGACAGAAGTGGACCTCTCCACAACACACATTTCGGACGAATGACGTCGTACTCCTCAAGGAGGACTCTCTGGGATACAGACACTGGCCCTTGGCCAGGATCACCAACACCTTCCCTGGAGACGACGGAGTCGTTCGGGTAGTGGAACTTCTCTGTGGAGGAAAGACAGTCAAGAGATCTACATATCTCGTCATTCCGCTCCTCAGCGAAGATTCGACGGACCAAGAAGGATGACCTACAGATTCTGCGACGTGTCGACTTATTCGCCCCCCCCCCAGTATGTTCAGGTTTCCCTGCACGGACTGAACAAGGAGCATCCCAAGCTCAGCAAACTCATTTATCACATTGAACTCTAGCCTAGCATTAAACATTGCCATTTATGGACTTAACATTATTCATGATCTATTCATACTCATTTACTTCTCACAATATTCATACGCACATTCTACCACAGCAGAACCACTGCAGGGTTGCTCAGGCGCCCAGCATTTAATGTCTTGTAATATTATATAAGTTGTTGATAAGTTTAAAGCCTAAACCTCTGACCATCTTAGGGGAGTTTGCCACTTTAGGGGTTATAGTACAAGGCTGCAATTGCCTCGGCGACAGCGGCTGCGCTCTGTGACATTCCCAAGGCCATTAGGATCTTATCAGCGTGGTCCTTCGAACCTTGGCCTTTTCTTTCTTTTTCCTGAGAGAGAGGCTAACCCCAAACGAGCTAGGGAACTTACGACTCCCGAACAACTGAAGTCATTCTTGCTGTCATCAAACTCCTCGTCACTACCATCAGAGTTACTGCCATTCTGGTCACTGCCATCCTTGTCACTGCCATCCTTGTCACTGCCATGCTGTGCCAGGTCAAGAATAACGTCTTCATCACTAGGATGCTGAAGTGCCAGTGTTCCACTTGCCAAGATAGCTTTCTACTTGTTTTATCATGAGCAGTTATAGTTAAAGTAATATTGGTTTCTAAAAAATGATTCTGTGTACCTTTATTATAAAATACATAGACTGCCATAAGAAAATGTTGAGTAAATTTTGTCACAACAATAAGACTTCTTTCTGATAAAGTATAAATTGAAAATATATTTCATAATATAAGCCTAAAATATACTTACAACAATATAGAATCGTCTGCAATTGTGATTGGTGGCGTCCTTGACTCCACAAAGCTGTAGGGCGAAATGGACGCGAAGACGCTTTTTTGACGCATTTTCGTGTCCTCCGCGGCTATCGATTTTTCTTAATTGACGCGTTTTCGCGTCCTTCGGCATTAATCGGTTAATAACATTCACAAGTTTAAACTTCATTGTATTTTAGCTATTTGTTGTTCATGCAAATATTTCACTCGTAATACATGATATACACATTGGGATAGTACAAACAGACTTTAAACTAAGAAAAAAGCAAACATCTGCCACATTAAGTTTACTTCCAATGCTTCGGCACTCTAATGCACTTTTACAATGAAGCCCTAGAGCCATTGACTGAATAGCCCTTCCCAAATCTGACTCCTTTTATATTAAAAGATTTTGCACTGTATTGCAACTTTGTTTATTTCTACACATACTACATTAAAATGTGCAAGGTAGCTAATCAAATATTGACTCTACGTTCATAAGTTGATCACTCTCTCTTATTCATGTCATATTGTGTATGACCAATCAGAAAGTACTACAAGTTTAGCTTCTGACCTGTGATTGAGTAATGTTGTTGGTCATGCCAGGATAAGGGGTGCAGCCAAAAGCGAACACCTCCCACAAGAGAACACCAAAACTCCACACATCACTGAGAAAGCTGTACTTGCCATAGCTCATAGCCTGTAATCACAAACACACGCACAAACACATACACACACATTCACTTGAAATGTTTCAATGTTTGTCACACTATATTTCAGTAACCATTGTGGTCTAGTTGATTTACAAATATTCATGTTAACTCTAAATATTGTTAAAGCTACAATTGCTCTGTTATAAATGCTTTTGTGAGGCATGAAGTTATATTTATCATAAAAAAACAATGAATTTAGGACCAAAATATATATACTTGCCTCAGGTGCTGTCCATTTGATTGGAATTTGGTAAGCACCTGCAGGGAGTATGTAAACACCGTTCTCAGCCTCTCGACTCATGCCAAAATCAGATATCTTCACAATGTCATCTTCTCCCACTAAACAGTTGCGAGCAGCTATATCTCTGTGGATGCATTTCTTAGACTCGAGATATTTCATTCCCTGAATAAACAAAAGATGAATAATGATGGCAATAGGGGATTTGCATGATGACATCACGTAACATCCTACCACGCCCACCGATGGTATCACTGCACACCGTGTCCCATTGAAAATGTATTAGTTTTGCTGACCGCTTAGTCTATTTTTTGCTGTAGCACCAGCGCCAGGCTGCACAGAGCTTCCAAATTACAGGAATAGCTTTATTATGAAATTTACTAACTGCTGATAGCAAAAGTTTAAAATTTTCAGCCCTGGCTATTGGAATTCCTGGGAGTGAAATTTGGTGATGGTTATCTAACCACCCTACTTCTTCTTGGAACTCGCCTTGAAAACTGAGACTGGCTGGTTTTTCTCAGAATTCTATAGCGTGGTGGTGGCCTGCCTATTGTGCTGTGGATTTTCTTAGAAGTAACCTGATTGTGGTGAAGTTATCATCTCCATAAACTAGTCAGGAGACATAAATGCAACCACCTGTCTGACAGACTCAGACTCTGGCAGAAATACCATTTATAAAAGCAAGTAGCTATAGTTGAACATCTTACTCTTAGTCAGCTTCATGTTGTGAAGTTGAGATAGATATAAGGTATGTATTTGCTAGCAAATATTGGCAACTTAAAAGAAAGGTGAGCAAAACGGTATGTAGCTAAACAACAGCCTCGCGATACTGTGACTTGTGACAAAGTAAAGAGGTCTAAGACATACTTCCTAAATTGAATATATATAGATCCAGATAGTTGTCTTTGAGAATCAAGGTATAAACGAAAAACAAGAAAAAATATTTACCACAATTTTGCTAACTCCATTACTAGCTATCAGAAGTTTGGACATTGAATTAGCATTAACAGGTTTTTCTCTTAGTGCACTCAATTATTGGTCCACCAATTTGATTCACTTCATAGTATTTTATTATCATTATCATCATCATTATCACCCTCAGTAATAAATTTTCTCACAAAGCGTGTGGGACTGTTGTGTATCTATGGACTGTATCAGTAATAATGTCCTGTTTGCTAGTTTTTAACTAGAATTTATATGTCCCTTCACCATTTTTTTTACCTCTTCAACAGGTAGCTAGCTAATGGCATTACTTAACTCCACAGTAGGTGGGTTATTTTAGGTAGTTAATGCACGGACATTAATGTCCTGCAGAACTGGCATAACTATTGCTTTCATGTTTTACACTGTGGTTAAACTGTAACTAAACAATCAAAGAACATGAATACATATTGAACTAAGGGGAGAAAGATAATTGAAATAAACATAAAAACATACTCAATCTAAAAGTAAACTTGATCAGTAATAAGAGGCAATATTAATTGTAGGCTTGCCAATTCTCCACTGCTGTCCCTGTAGCAATGCTTTTTGTTACAACATCCTCCACAAAGATATTCAAGAGTTCTTCCACATTGTGGAGCAAAACAGCTGATGATACAAATACTATCTTTTTAGAAATTAATCATTTCTTTCTCATCAGTTTATCCTTAGGAAAGTTATGAAATGATCACCATGTTGTTCTTTCTTCTGTTATCTTAGCATTCAGGAGCAAAGCAATCTCTTTATCTAATTCTCTTGTAAGACTCACCAATCCCTCCAGAGAAATTAGTATCTTCACCACAATCAGCTTCTAAGAAGCAGGCCACCCCAGGCTATAGAATTCTGAGAAAAACCAGCCAGTCTCAGTTTTCAAGGTGAGTTCCAAGAAGAAGTAGGGTGGTTAGATAACCATCACCAAATTTCACTCCCAGGAATTCCAATAGCCAGGGCTGAAAATTTTAAACTTTTGCTATCAGCAGTTAGTAAATTTCATAATAAAGCTATTCCTGTAATTTGGAAGCTCTGTGCAGCCTGGCGCTGGTGCTACAGCGAAAAATAGACCAGGCGGTCAGCAAAACTAATACATTTTCAATGGGACACGGTGTGCAGTGATACCATCGGTGGGCGTGGTAGGATGTTACGTGATGTCATCATGCAAATCCCCTATTGTAATTGCTATAGTGATGATAATGATAATAATGAAAAAAAAAAGTGTTTAGAAATAACGAATAGCTAGTTATAATGACAAGCTTTTCGAAGCATTTAAAGATATTTGGTGTCTCTCTACAATAATAATAATAATGTTAATATCAGTAATTAAAATTTAAAAGTAAATCCAAATATACATTTTTAGTCTATATCATACATCTATGTTTAATCTCCGTATTTCTAATTCTAGTGTTGAACTAACTTTGCTGGCATCCATACTCATGCACAGCTTCTTCTTAGTCTGGTAGCTGCCTCTCGTTATGAGGTAGTCATGTAGAGATCCTCCAGACATGTACTCCATCACTATACACATTGACCCTTTACCTTCATCACCGCATACACCCAATAACCTGTACCATACAATGAATGTAAAAATTACGTATGTGTACATATTCTGGTATTCTCAATTCTGAGGCTAGCCATGCCGCTGTTGGCCACCATTTGTACAATCAGTATTATAAAGACAGAGTTAAGCCTGACAATTAGCTAACCCCTTAATCAGATAACATTGGGATATTTGTACTGCTTCATAGCATGGGCTTTCGTAAAATATACTGGACTACTTTCCAGACATAGAAGCTCATAAACAAGGGCTACGGTTTCCAATGCTGATGTTTAATCTGCTTTGAGAAAGGTACATGAGCATGATGCAGACAATGCTAATGATACTGCTTATCTAACTAATTCTGTAACAGTGTCTCTTTTGGAGCTAGTTGCACAACGTTGACTCTATCAAAAGCCACCAACCAGTCCTCACGATTGTACAGCTACTGATGCACAAAGACTATTGTAAGCATGTTCAGCAATGGCTGAAACCTTCTCATCACCTATCTTACAAGCATCCTGATGTTCTTTCACTTTCTGCTCTAGCCTTCTAGTAGTTTCATCTATATATACTTTACCACAGCTGCAGGGTATACTGTACACTTTGGATGACTCAGTATTTCAGTGACTGAGTCATTGAATGAATCAAGATTCTTCTTTATTCATTGGATATACTTAGTCCACAAGCAAAACAAAATTCACAGGCGAGTTCTTTTTAAACACGGAGACAAACTCAGCTGTTTAGCTAACAGGAGATGCTCACCACACAAATTAAATGACAAATTGTGATATTTTTTAGTATCAGGAGGATCAGAGGTAGACTGAGGACAGTGGTGAATACAGAAAACATTTACAGAGGGTGATTAAAAAATTGTTTATGGCCTCATGAACAAATTATTGCAACCATATCCACTGTTTTTTGACAATTCATGCCTTTGTTTATCTTCCCTTCCCTTTATCCTTGTATCTCCTTTTCTTATCTCTGCACTTTTGTTCTTGCATCATACAATTGAATACCACAATCATTTCATGGGCTTTAAACTCACTATTCCAGATTGATTTTTATCATTTGCCTCTGCCACTGCAGGTGACATTATGTACTCATTGTCCAGGGATTTTCAGTGAAAATTTTAATGACTCTTCCCATTCCACCCAGATGCTCTAGTTTGAAGAACTTAGCTTTGGTGTTATATAGGAGGTGTTGCCTGGACATCCCGCTCTATAGTCTTTGTGCATCAGTAGCTGTAGGCAGCAACATCAACCCATTAAATGGGAAGAGGTTAGAGTTGTAGACAGAGCCAGTAAGAATCGTGAGTTAAAGGTCAAGGAAGCTCTACACATACAGATGACACCTGACAACAACAAGTTTAACAGGGACATAGGTTTAGAGCTCACAGGATGCTGGCTATCTATGTTGTGTGCAAATCACCCTCCAGGATATAATAAACAGTAAGCGTACCCTCCAGAAATCTTGCTGTTTACATTGTGTTTATTATATCACCACGGAGAGTTCGCCTTAGTTGACCCTTGAAAAGGACTTCGGCAAGAAGTCGAAACATCGGGTTAAGTTGTAATTAACAATATTGGCTGTTAGAACGAGAAAAATTTGCTCTTTTCTTGATTCTTGAGTGTAAAAGAAAGTGTTTCCTACTAACTAAGAAGAGTGTTTATATTTTCTCTTACATGCACAAAGAAAATTTTTTTCATTCAATGAATAACACTAAAATTTAGGGGGCCTATAAGTCATCCTATTCACCACACTGAATCAGCCACTGGAGGAGTTTACGAAAGCGCAACAATTGGAATTATGTGCAGCTCTGCAGAAGATCGCAGAACAAAGGTACACCTATCAGTCTTTACTTAACAGATAGCCAAGATAGACTTCTACCACAGAAATTATACCTTGACTGTGGCAAATACTAGGCCAACAGATTCATGATACTCTTCTTAATCAAATGAGTAAAATAAAATATTGAGTGTGTCAGTATATCCATAAATTAGTGAATCATTTTATACTCGTTCACTCAGCAGCTTCAGTTTATACTCAGCAGCTTCAGTTTATACTCAGCTTTTCTGTACTTAGCTATTTCACAAAATTATTCACAAAAAAATTGTTATCAAATATATAGCCACAGGTCAAAATTCGCCCCATTGTTTTTTACATCAGGTCCTCAATGATCTTTTGTACTACAATTATAACAAGTTTGGACAGTAAATAAAAAAAAAAATTTGGCTTAGTTTGACTCCTCCATTGTTTTGCTTTCTTGTTGAAACTGTTGGTACCACTATTATATTGCTGGTATCTTTTTCCAAATGTTGCAATCGTACAGGATACTTTAGTACAAAAATTATATATACAGTTAAACCTCTAATAAAGGACATTCCAAAAAGCGGACAATCTATAAACAGTGCACAAATTACTTGCCCCCGATCTCACTTAGATTTAGTACATTTTGAACCTCCAAAATACGGACACTCCTGTACTCCGAACAATGGACACAGTTTATGTCCCATTGCAACAAAGTTTTACTGAAGTACCACTCCGCTAATGGACACAGTGAACTCCTTGACCTCTTTACCTCAATTTTCTATCTTTACCAGTGCTGGTGTGACTAACTGAAGTGGCAAAAACACTAGCTACAGTATGGCTTCTGTGAAGCGCAGAAATATTAAACTTTGAAAGAGAAGGTTGATTTGATTAAGACAGCAGATAAAAACAAAATGATCCTCCGTGAGTTAGGTGAATTGTTTGGATGTGGAAAAACACAGGTCGCTAACATATTGAAAAACAAGGTTAAAAATTTTGTCCATGTTTCAGCCTAATTATTCTGATAAAAGATTTCATGCCCGCAAGACTTGTGGTAGACGATCTGAATATTGTGAGATTAACAAAGCACTGTACAACTGGTACAGCATGGCTTGTTCCAAAAACATATATTATCCTATGGGCTCAACTTGTAGAGAAAGCCAAGAAGATAGCAGTTGCTCTTGGAAATCCTGAGTTCAAAAGTTCAAATAGCTGGCTTGAAAAATGGACGAAAACTTACAATACTAAAAGACTACAGATTAATGGTGAATGAGGCAGTTTAGATGGTGTAACAGTTCAATCGTGGATAGAAAGAGTTCCACAAATTGTTGCTGGATATGTATAGAATATATGGAACACGGATGAAACTGAGCTATTTAGGAAAGCATTGCTCAACCGAGGATTTGGAGTGAAGGGAAATAGTGTAAAGGTGGCAAGCAGAGTAAGCTAAGGTTTACTTTGGTACTTTTTGTATCTGCATCTGGGCATAAAGAAAAGCCGGTGGTGATTTGGAAGTATGACAAGCCTAGGAGTCTAAAGCGTTCGAGAAAACTCAATTACCTGTTGATTACTGCAGGCAAAAAAAATCTTGGATGGATGGGAGATTATGAATCTGATTTAAATTCTCGATTGAGCAATACAAATCGTAAGATTGTGTTATTGCTTGGCAAGGCAGGTTGTCACCCTGATGAATTGAAAGGTCAGTTTAGCAATATTGCTCTCTGCTTTCTTCCACTCAATACTACATCCAAGTTGTAACCTCTTGACTTAGGGATTATTAAAAGCTTTAGAAGTTATTATCGTAAACATTTCTTAAGTTTGTTCTAGCTAAAATTGATGAATGCAGTAATGCTTCAGAATTATGTGGTTCAGTGAATGTTCTAGTTGCAACAAGATGGGTAGCTCTTGCATCGTATGAGGTGTAGGGATCCACAAGCAGAAGTGTTCAGCTAAAGCTGGGATTTCTGATTTAGCGAGCTTGATGAGGATCCTTTCTCTGAAATCGATGGGTTATAAGAGAAGATGCATAAAACTGTGAAGCATGGAGAAGCTTGCTCAGTGGAAGAATACTTTGATGGAGAATGTGATATCCCAATATGTACAGACTTTGGTTCATCTGATGAATGGTGAAAAGATTTTCTTTAATCACCAAGTTCAAATGAGGTTGATGAAGCTGGAAATGATGGCAGTGAAGACGAAGATGACAAAATGGAAGAACAGAACCTTAAACTTAAAACATACAATGAGGCATGTGAATATCTGGAATTTCAGCGATTTTTGGAAAGCCAAGGCCACATTTAACTTTCATTATTTGTTGGTGAAACTGTTGACTCTGTAATTAATTTATTATTATTGCTATCCCCCCAAAAACTACATGATTATTTGCAATAAACTTTTTTTTTCATTATACTTATATGTTAAACCTCAAATTTATTAAAATATGGCACTATTGAGCAAAACTCTGATAAAGGACAACCTTTGTACAGTGGACACATTGGCTGCCCCCATCATGTCCATTGTTCAGAGGTTTCAACTGTATCTGCTTTCTGATGCACACAACATGTCATCCCTCATTTATGAATATCAAAGACATGCATTGAAAATCAAGTGACATATAGATAACCGTTTTATTCAAAAGTTAGCTTTTATGACGTTGGTGGAATACGTATACGTGACATCACAACATTGGAGCATGTGCACAGTAGAATTAAAGCATCTGCTAAACTAGCGGATAAACTTGCAGGGAGATGAAAGCTAAATTTTGGCAAATTTTTTTCCCAGTAAAATACTGGGGGTGATGTATTTTTTATAACAATGAATATAGGTGCCAGTATTGAAGCTCAGCTATCAGCAGGAGTTATTGAATGCCAAAGATCCTCACAGCACTTAGTTGCATTATGGAGGTAAGGCCACGGGTAAGGGTGAGGGTCAGTTTTGAGAGGAAATTGTTGAATCCCAAGGACTTTCACAGCATTTTTTTCATCTTGCATTCTAGATTGAAGAAGTTTCTGCTACCTTGGCACTGAGAAATAGAAAAATTCTGAACAGAAGCCATTGCGTATAGGGCAGGGCTACAGTTTAAGAAAGATTTATGATCAGTGAAGGAGGTATTGTAATGTTAAAAAAATGTATGGAAAGTTAATGGGAATTCTGCCACAAATTGCTTGTTCTTTAATGAAAGAATTTAAAAAAAGTAAGCAATGGTATACCTAAGCTCAATGTGATAGTAGTAGGTCTAACTTTTAAAATTCACACTTCCTACTCTATAGGCTGGACCAGATAAAAAAGATCTGCCAAGCTTACAAAGTACCTCTGGCTTTACACACTAAGATCGAGGAGTGACAAGATTTCGATGCATGTGATGTACTGGAAACAGTAAGTTTTCAAAGTGGCATCCATATTATACCTATTCGTGCTAATTTTGTGTGGACTACATTAAGTTTCAGGCCAAATTTCAAAGCAAAGGAACTAACTGTTCCGTGAGGAGGGTATAAGGTATAAGGTAATAGCAACTTGGTAAAAGTTGAAGCAGATTGTTGGATGCACTACCTTTATGAAATGTCACATCATAATAAATCGAGATCTAATTACAAAACTGGCATTTTTTTACACAAGTTAACCAATTATTGTCCTAAACTTTAAATACAACAAGTAATCAGTAAAATTTTCAAAATATATACTATAAAAACTTACTTGTATCATTCGTTTACAACATTGAATATTAAGTTCATGAAGAATTTATGATGATATAAGGCTTCTTGTTAAACTCAACAACAAAGGCTGTCCAGAGAGCCAAAGATAAGCCATGTCCAAATGATTGAAATTTATCATCCATGTGAGGTCAGTCGGAGTAATACGAGATAGGCTATGTGCAAACAATTGAAATTATCATCAATTCACAGTGAGTTTTCTGAATAAGCTTACGGACTCTTTTCAATCAAATTACATAATCAAGATCATGGATTGCATCAGCATGAAAGATAACTTTGCCAAAGAACTAGACTTAGTCCATTATCGTATTTCATGTCTTGCATTGCTACATATTTGCATGTGATAAACTGTGATATGCATGATATAATATTTTATCAAACCTCTTCATTTTGATTTTATATACATTGTTTAGTTTTATACTACAATTTGTACTGTAATCTGTCTTCAATCTACATGCATGGATAAATAATTTGTGGCTGTTAAGTTTCAATTATAATAAATCATAGCCTTCAAGTTTATCACTCACTATTACGAAGTCATAATGGGAGTGATGTACATGACTAAAATTTCGTAAGGTTAAATCTGTAAAATTTGCACAACTTTGAAGAGATTTTAAGAAAGTTTCCATATGTTTGTAGCTTTCACCAAACGTTCTGCCATATACATGTAACTGTGGATTGGGTTTGGCTATTAACTCAAGTTTTTGCAAGCTGCAGGCCTCTTTAAAAGAAAAAGACAGAGCCAAAAGCACAGACTCGTTAATATTTGTACCAAAGGATAAATGTTGAAGTTTCTGTAGAGCTCTAAAGCTATACACAATGCTTATAATCCCAGCAGTACTGTCAACTGACAAGTCATTTAAATGTAACACCTCCAGATCTAAGCAAGTGCTTAAAGATTCACCAAGCATATCTGCACTCTCTTCAGACATAGAACTGCCACTTAGGTCAATGTGAGATAAGTAAGGATGCTTTTTAAAGAAAACCGAAAGTGCTGCAATTCCTTTTGATGATATTTTATTATAGCCTATATCTAAGCATTTTAAATGATGGCAAGATTGTAAAGAATCAAGTAAAATAGTCAAACTGTCATCATTAATAGAATTATTACTTAATTTAAGAGTTTTCAAAATGTTTGGCCCAAAACTGTATGACAATGTCTTCACACCACTGCTAGATATGAGGTTATTACTCAAATCCAATACCTGAATATTCTTGAACAAAGATTGCAGCTTAAATATTTGATCATCATTTATATTGTTCGCTGAGCAGTATAATTCTCGTAAATTTATACAAACTCGAATAAAAGACACTATGAAGTCGAAGTCTTCCTTACCATGTTGGATTCCGTTAATATTTAAAGCATGAAGAGAGTAATGCTTTAATGATCTAAATGTTTTTAATCGCATATCGAAAGCAATGTTATTATTTTCAATATTTAATTCTTGCAAACCAGTGTTTGAAGATAGCAAAGTAACCAGGGATTGTAAAGAATGATTTGTAGCATTATCACTTAAATCAAGAGTTCGCAGTGTCCTGTGCCTTTTATAACAGTATGCCAAAAGTGCAAATGAGTTTGGAAGTAAGCAATTGCAAAGTATAAGCGTGTGGATGTTACTTGAATTTTCAAAGAAATGCTTAGCTTGGTTTATGTTAATATGGTTGTTTCCAAGATTTAAAGTATTCAAGCTTGTGCAAACTGTAAGAGAGTTCAAAAAAGTAATGTCACTGATGCTACAGTTTTGCACATTAAGATATTGCAACAAAGTACAATTTCGCAAACCTTCGCATATTACTCCAAAACCATTGCTACCAATGTCATTATGACTCACATTTAGACGCTGCAGACATGTACACCATTTTAATCCATGTCCAAGTACCTTCGCAGACTCTTCATATAAACTGTTGCAACTCAAGTCCAGCTTAATTAAATTACTGGAATGCTTCAAAAAGTAAGGGAAAACCAGAAAACATTCGTCAATGATTTTACTTTCACTAAGAATTACATTACACAATTTTTTACAGCCCTTTAAACCGTAAACCAATGATACAAAACCAGTTTCACAGATTTCATTGCCATGTAAATTTAACAACTCTAAATCATCATGATGTACTAAAACATTTGCAATAGCTTCAATGTCGGGTGATTTCAACTTGTTTTCACTGATGTCAAGATCCACTAATTTTGTAAACACCTTCAAAATTTTTATCAATGGGCAACCCTTTCCAATGTTATTATGTCCCAAATATAGTTTTTTCATACCTTTGCAATGAATGATTGAATCAGCAATAGCTGACATCCCATTTACTTTAATTGCGTTTCTGCTAAGATCCATTTCAATTAGCTCAGTGCATGACTTTAGGTGTTCAGCTAGTGATAAAGCTCCATCGTCTGTAATTAAATTGCATCTAAGCTTTAAGCTCTTAAATTGACGGTTTTTACTTATAAGCTTAGCAATAGCCCTTACCCCATCATCACGTACATAATTATCATTAAGCTCAATCTGAACTATTTTGTCACACTTAGAAAGTGATGCCCCAAGACACAAAGCACCATTTGTTCCAATTTCATTTTCATTCAAGATAAGCTTTTCCAAATTAATGCACGATTCCAATGCAGATGCAAGATCTTCGACACCCAAATGACTAATTTTATTATTGCTTAAATCAAGAGAATGAAGTCCAGTGCAGTTCTTTAAATATGAGGCCATTAATTTCACTCCGTGATTGTCTATATTACAGTCTATCAAAGTGAGTGACAGTAAATGAGCACACTTACATATCATGTTAAAGACTGACTGAAGTCCACTAGAAGAATTATCACAAGACTGAAGGCTAAGTTCTTCCAAATTCATTTCTTTGTCAAAATATGAATTAAGCTGAGCCATACCCTCGTCTCCTAAGCGAGTAGAAACACTGAGCACCTTCATAGAATCAGTGTTAGATTTAGGAATACTCTTCAATGATACGCTGTTACCAAACAAAGAAAGTTTAATATTAGTATTACTGGTCTTGCCAAGCAACTTTTTTACCCCTTCATCACCTATCAGGTTCAAACTCAAATCTAGAACTACTATAGAACATGATGGTAGAACTTCAGCAATAGATATTGCTCCACCGTTTCTGATTTTGTTAGCAGTCAAGATTAATTTCTTGAGTATAGCATTACACTGCAGAGCTTTGGATATTATAGTAGCCTTTTCATCATCAATATTACAATTAATAAGACTAAGTTCGGAACATGTGCTCCCACATTGAAAATCAATTGTCAGTGCAAATACTTCAGGATTAGAAAAAATGCAATTTGAATATGATGCAATTTTTTTCTTTAAAATAGAAAATAAGTTGAAATCACTAGTATTTACTCCAAGTGAGTGATCTTGCTCATGCGATGAATAACATATTTTTTTGAAATTCTTACAATTGGACTTAAACAGTTTAGATATTTCTTTTATTTGACAACTGCTAATCTGATCTAGCTTGCTATCTCCCGCCTCTTTACATAGCTTAAGCACACATAAAGAACTGTGGCACAAAGATGTTCGCAAATTTACTATATCAGAATGATCCTGAATAGTATTAGCAATACCCAGTACTTGAAGAGATGGCAAAGCATTTACAAGATTATTTAAAATTTGAAAATTTCCATTTACACTACCCCTGAATTCCATGCTTATTACTGAAAGATTCCCTTCCACTGCCTTAGTAAATGCTTCTAAATTTTCCTTAGTTGGTGAGCAGTCCAACGTAATATGCATACATGGATTCTTTGTTGCATTAGATATGACATATCCTAGAGCAGTAAAATCAGAAGAAGTCATAAATGAGTCAGTAAAATGTAGAACTGAACTACATACATGGTCGCAAATGTGATTTTGTTGTGCTTCAAAAGCACATTGAATACGAAACAGAGGCTTAAAATTGGAGTTGTCCATCAAATCCTTGAACAAAAAATCAGAATCAAACTTCACTAGCCCACAAAAAAATTTAAATACTATTTGCATGTGTTCTTTGGATGCATATTCCATCAAAATTTTGTGTCGAACTTCATCATTTTGACAGTAAATATGATAAGCCGCTAAGAACTCTTGAAAAGTTAAGTGACAAAAAGTGTACATACTTTGATAACCAAGACTGGTAGCTTTGGTATCTATAGTTATCAAGCCCAGCGAATCACCGATTTTTATATCCTTGTTGAATTTATCCACATCAGACTGCAACAAAATTTGTACTGAAGCATGTGTTTTTTCAAATGCAATACTACAAATATCGAGAAAAACTTTTCTGTCATCTCCAGTTAGAGAATGCACTGATTCTAAATAAGTGTGCTTTTTATCTTCATAACGATAGAGAGACCGTAAAATAGCATGCTTTGCAAATTCCATATAAATCTGAGTTTCTGTGTCCGGCAAATTTTCATTTACATCAAATAAAAAACAAATCATAGCTGATTGAATAGGCAAATAACACATATGGTGGATATTAGGATGGTTATCTAAATATCTTTTTAAACTGGAACACCTATCTGTGGTAGAAAATTTGTAAGAATTTATGTATTTTGATATTTGCTTGTTGAAAAAACCCAACACCTCAATTTGTTTGTCAGCTTCTTCTCTGTATTCAGCAATAGCAGCTGGACGAGATGCTGTTAAAACAATTGCCTTTTCCAAACATTGCTTCTTAATGAGCTGATATATGAACACATCTTTTCTACGTGGTTGATACTCGTCTAGGCCATCGAGTATGAAGCAATACCCAAGCCCCTTACTCTTTACACAGTAGCTACATATCATAGCCAGATCTAACTCATCCTTGAAATATTGACTTACTACATCTTTCAGCTGTACATCGGGATTACTTTGAAAGCTACGAAGATGAACTAAAAAGAGCAGACGCACTGACTGAAAATGTATGTCACATTTAGACCAGTCCTTTGCAATTTTGTTAACAAGGGTGGACTTGCCACTTCCTGGGCGACCTGCAATCAGAATTCTGTGTCCAGGTTTCATCGAAGTAAAGCTTGACTTGTAGTCAGTGTCAGTTTTACCTAAATATATATCATCAAGGTCTCCTCGGATAGAATGGCGACTGGTGTCATGCATAACCTCAATATTCTTTTCTGTGACAGTGGCTAAATTGATATAAGTACTTTGTTTAACCTGAGGCCAAGTATCAGCCTTAACTTCTTTTTTCGTTGCATAATTCTCAGAAAGGCATTTGGTATATTTATCTATTGGCGTTTTAACTCTAATGTTAATTGAGCTGGAAATTCTGTTCCTTTCACCAGTACAGCTATATACTCCATCCTGTCCGATATCGGTTACACAAACACAGATGATACTTCCCACTCTGTGCTCAATCTCAACCCCATTTCTAAACCAGGAATACGTTTGCTTTGGCCCTCCTAGTCTTGCTTCCAGTAATATAGCAATTTCAGAATCAGTTTCCTCAATTTCAGTAACACTAGCTATAATAACAGGTGAAACTGATTCTGAGCTACTTGAAAATACAGGCAGTGGATTACGAGTAGCAAAAATCAATTTCTTTAATTTGATTGCCTGTATTGTTAAATACACTGAATCACTAGAAAGTACTTTGAATAATTCACTTAGTCTTACATCATCTTGTTGTAACCACATATCTAGCAACTCATATAACCGAGAATCATCATCATGAAACTGTTCATTCAATTTAATTCTCTTTACCCGAGCACTATCTCTCAAAAGTAGTCTCGCTATTGCCTCCCAACGATAAGAATGCTTACAAATATTCTCATATATGATTGTAAGGTCTGACTTGTATAACATACAGTCATCATCAGTACTGTCAGATCCTTGTTCCTTTCGATAGCCTGTCATCTCTGACAACAGAAGATCATAACCTGAAAATTTACTCAATACTTCACAAAATGCTTTGCAATGAGAATACTCATATGCAGCAGCGTTCTGTGAAACGTAAAACGACTGCAAGATGTAGCGGCAACATAATTCTGGATAAATTTCCTTTTGTAAGATGTAAATATTTTTTAATACCAATTCATTAATTAAATGGCTCTTATTCAGTTCCCCTGCAAACCGTCTAATTTCAGATTTAACTATCAATACAATTTTCCCTTCAAATTTCATTATAGTGTGCAATGTTGGGACATACTGATTCCCTTGTTCTTCACTATGAATTCTTGATTCATCTTGCGAACTATTTCTGTAAGCTGAAGGTCTCCTATTAAACCTTCGATAATTACCTCTTCGAGATCGTTGAGTATTCAACATTCCTAAAGTTTGAAAAATAAAGCTAAAAATTTACCCTCTATCAGCCAAAATAGTTATTTCTTTTTCATTCCTTTAAAATTATTAAAAATTATGATTAAATCACTGAGTTAAAAAAAAATAAATGAAGCAATCAAATACCACAACTTAGTTGTTTTGCAACAAATGACTATGTTATAATGGCAACAATTAAACAAGTATGCATTATAAAGTATGGCTACAGTTGCTGCAATTGATGAACGAGCAAAGAGAGCATGTTACTATAAAAGGTATTTTTAATAAATAAGCGTGTATATAATTAGCAAGCGACAAGACTTTAGGGGTTGAATCAAATATCAGTTTAATCTGGAACCACATATAAGTCATTATAGCTCTAGACTTACAATTATACAATTATTTTTAGAGAAGCACTTGCTTTTCCCAGTCACATAAGTTGCAGCAAGTGATTACCATATCATTAACCCTTTCACCGTCATTAGCACCATGTGGCACTTTTACCAATAAAAATTCAACCGCTTGCGATCTGATCCTAAATTTGGTCTCAAAGTATGCAGAATGAAAAGCTTTAATAATGCTCTAAATAGGCGGATTTTGTGTTTTAGGTAACTAAGGGGAAAAGGGAAAGTAAATTGAATTTTAAAATTGACCGCACATGTTGACCGCAGAAGAGAGAATAGATGCCGACAAAGTTATTCAGCGCTTATTCGATGATGATTTCAGTCTTTCTGAGAATGAAACTAGCGATGAGGAGGGTGAAGGAATGTTTGCTTACGCTGGATACGCAGCATTTGGACACAGTTGAGCTAGCAAATCTGAGTAGTGGAGTGGAAGTTCAGCCTAGTAGCACTACTGGAGCCAACTTGGATGTTTCAGGTAAATGTAGAGTAATCTTAGTTGTTGGCGTGGATTCGAATCCAGGGTCACTATATAGCTACTACATTTATTTTACTACTCTACATTAGATTGAAACTTTCTCACCTAAAGGGGTCTGGAAAAAAAGCAAAGGAAAAATGTGAAAAAATCTTAGTTGAAAAATGTGAAAAAATCTTAGTTATCGGTGGGGATTCGAACCCAGGGCCACTGGCTTTAGCCACCAGTGCTCTAACCACTGAGCTACGACAACCCTCGACTTCCAAGACTTTCACATTAATTTTCCTTTATACTGTTGAGTAGTACCGCTTGCTGCAGTCTCGTATTCAACAGACCACCAATTATGTGCCCTGGGTTCAGATCCCGGCGACAACTAAGATTTTTTCACATTTTCCTTTGCTTTTTTTCCAGACACCTTTAGGTGAGAAAGTTTCTATCTAGTTTTTATGAATGGTCAGAACTTGATTGATGATAAAGCCTTTTCAATCCACAAATTATGGCTCCTTCCGAAAGGGGAGGTGTTTCCGGTCGACACCGAAAAGGTGTTCTGACGGCACATAATTGGTGGTCTGTTGAGTATGAGACTGCAGTAAGCGGCACTACTCAACAGTATAAAGGAAAAATGTGAAGGTCTTGGAAGTCGAGGGTTTCAGTGGTTAGAGCACTGGTGGCTAAAGCCAGTGGCCCTGGGTTCGAATCCCCGGCGACAACTAAGATTTTTTCACATTTTTCCTTTGCTTTTTTCCAGACCCCTTTAGGTGAGAAAGTTTCAATCTAATGTAGAGTAGTAAAATAAATGTAGTAGCTATATAAAATATAGTCAAACAATACGGTTTAGGTATTATAGTAAGTAACATGCAAAATAGCTGGTTGCAAGTCAATATAATAATCAATAAAAAAATATATATAGAGAGAGGGAGAGAATCCACGCATATGAATAAATTGAACAGGAATCTATTGTAACTTTACAGACGGAGTCAATTGACATGGATGATCAAGCAAGTCAAGGGAGTTTCCATCTTCCATCATCCATGGAAGATTTCAGTCCTTCATCTACTATGGATGTCACTTCTCAAGGGTCTGGAGCAGAATCAGACATTTCTCAACAGTGTGTTAGTGGAAGTATGTGGCATGTACGAGGAGGGAGAGGGAGAGGAAGCGAGTAACAGTAAGAGCAAGGCCTAGCAGGGGAGGAAGAGGAAGAAGGGGAAGTAGGCATATTAGTACAAGACTTAGTAGTAGAAAGAGGCATGGAAGACCAATCAATTCAGGCAACAGTAGTAGCAGTACTACTCATTTATCAGCTGCTACAATTGCAATTCTCAATGAAATAGGTTCTCTGGTATGGAAGAATGAGGAGCCACAGTCATATACGCAGCAGTATACCTAAACTCCAGGTCCCACTTCACCAGATGTTACTGGTAATAGTACTCCTGTTGAGCTCTTTTGCCGTTTCTTTTCTGACGATGTGTGGGATTTGATAAAGGAAGAAATTAATCGTTATGCTGGTACCTGTATAACAAATAATCTTAGTGGTCATGTTTGGAATGATACCACGTTGAAGAGTTAAAGGCATTTGTTGGCATTTCGATTTTGATGGGAATTGTGTGGTTACCACGACTGGAATTATACTGGTCTACTAATTTTCCACTCATTAGTACTCCAGGCATTAGTAACATTATGCCTAAAACTAAATTTGAACAGTTAATCAGGTTTTTTCACTTGAATGACAATAGCAAGCAGATTCCATATGGTCATAATGGACATGATAAATTATTCAAAGTTTGGAAATTATTGAACTTGCTTTGTCCACTGTTGCAACTGACACTGACCTGATTACCAGAAGTATATGCGAGGTGTAGATAGGGGAGATCAACTCGAGAGTTACTATAATGTTGGTAGAAAACCAAGGAAGTGGTGGAGGCGAATTTTTTTCTTTTGTTTGGAAGTTTGTATTTTGAATAGATTTTGTATGGAAAAAATGGTCAGATCTAATGAATTTAAAACAGCGAGGTAGAAAAAAGAGATATGTTGTCGTTTAGGCTTGAGCAAAACAGCTCATTGGTAGCTTACAAGATGTCATAGTGCTGGTCGTCCACGATCTGTTGAGCATCTTCAGCTAGATAGACTGAATGTAAATTTAGGTCACTGGCCTAACCATGCAGATAGAAAGGGATTGTGCTGTATGTTCAGCTACCATAAGAAAAAATAAGCTTACTGGAGTTGGGAATCGCCATGAGTCTCGTGTTCATTGTGAGTACTGCTAAGTCCATTTATGTGTATCATCTGAAAGAAACTGTTTCAAAAAGTATCACACCCTTGTAAACTTTACTTCATGAAACTAACTGCCTACATTTTTGAAATCTATATTTTATGACACATGCACAATATTTGTTAGTTTATGCACAATTTTCAGTTATTCAGTACTTCATGGTTATTCACGCTCTATAATTTTATAAACAATATCGTTTCACATTCACATCAACATTACTGATTACCGATCTATTATAGAAATAATAAACGGTTTGAAGAATAATGATTAGAAAGATAAGTCTAATACAATTTCTATACAGGAATTATCTAAATATATTCATGAAATTGAGCCCAGGCTAAATATGATACCTTAGTTGATTAGATTTGTCTCATGAAATAGCTGCACAGTAAAAGAATCCATGGACTGGCTTGAACCAGTCTAGAGTTCAAAATAACATGATTCATTGCTGTGGTTTACAAGATAATTATATTCATGTTGTAGTTCACAAGTGGTAATTATCCCACATTGGTTGCTAGGCAACCTACATTTTTCCCCCTGTAATGTATATTCTATATAGACAATTTTTTTCTATGGTTGCTATGGACCATTTTCAAGTCCTGATTTTATAAAAAAAAATTTAAAATGTCTAACTAAGTTAAGATCCTTTACCAGATAAATAATAGAGATAATGAAGCACCAAATGTGCCAGTCCTCAGTGCTACTGTACACTAGCTCGATATTACAAATCATTGTTTAGATCAATCTGTTACTGTGCAATGAAACTGGCAAATGTAAATGCTGTCTTCCTATGAAAACCTGAATATGCAAGTGACACTCACCAATAGTTTCAATGTAAAACTCCAATTCAAGCACTTGGTTAACTTTCAAAACAAAACTATCACATACTGCTATTTGCTTACATAATCACAATGAGACTAAAGGGGGCGCTACCCACAATATACCTGCATGGAGCTTATAGCTTCGCCTCTTCTCAAAAATCAGCCCGAAATAAGTCAACAATTAACCCTCTCACCGGCAGATAAAATTCAGTTATTTATTTTTTCTACATGAATAATGTTTAAAAATAAATATAAAATCAGGAGTTCAAAACAGTACCTAGCAACCTATATCACGTGAAAGTACATGTATTGTTCAACATTTTTGGTCAAATTTGGTTGCTTAGCAACCAACCACAAAGTGGTTTTGGGACCACAATGTAACTATATCATCATAACAAAGTGATCTGTATGCTTCCAGTGCAATATTAGCAATTGTTTGTGCGTCATTAGATATTTTTTACTGTTATAATAGACAGTTATCTCAGCCAGCAATGCTGTTGCTCACTGATGACACCAGAGGAGGCGTGACTGTTTGCTGGGCAATAGCTGGGCAGAAGAACATCAAGAATACAAGAATATTTTACTAACAATTCCAGTCCTCTGCACACACTCACTCCTCCCTCTAGCCATATTCTTACTCATACTCTTCCTTTTTCATCCATTCAATACTTTGTCAACCTTTCTTCTATCATGCTTTCAGCATAATCAGTATTACCATCATCTCAATATTCAGACCTTGCAGAAGTAGAGACATCATCCTTTGAATGAATAGGAAGTCCAAAGTAATTCAGAGAGCAAAGGTGGCTAAGTCAAATCATTACTCATTGCTGGGAGTTTGTAAGAAAAGAGTTTACAGCTGTGACCAAATTAGCGCCATATTCCTGGGAAAGCTTTTGGGCATAATAAAACTTACCGCCATGTTCCCATGAAAACTATTTCTTACCTTTTTCCTCCAATACTGCGTAAATAGCTGCTTTTCTTACCTGGAATATCAAGTTCCATATCCTCTTTGACATTGCTGCTGGTATGTTCGCTACCTACAGCGCTCTAGTAGCTCTCAAGTTGAAAACTAGTAGTTTCCTCAACTGGCAATGAAATGACAGCTTTAGCGAGCAAGTCCAACTCTCTATCCTCGACAGTAGTACCTCTGCGGTAGCTATATAGCTCCTGTGCCCCTTCCCTCTCACGTTCGCAGCCGAAAACGTCGTCGCAGACAAGATCCACCGCCTCAGTTGCAGACATATTTGTCGCCATTTTTCGAACTAACGTTAAGGTTATTTTTAGCCCGACTACCTTAGTTACGTAGTAGCTATTTCTATTCTAAAAATACATGCAATAGAACAACACATTAGCCGTGCTCTGGACGCTGCAGCTAAGCTTTAGCATTTATCGTTTAGGGGGAAAATATTTTTTCCTGCATTACGTCATCCTTGAGCGCCTATAGGCGCTTGTGCCGGTGAAAGGTTTAATTGCCAGTAATCTCCAAAATAATAATGTGGCCCAAAGATAGACAGATAGACAAACAGACCTGACGACTACTATACAATCCACTTTTGCACGCACACTGAGGGTTAATAAGCAATAAAACATTCTTGGCTGGTTTTAGTAGCTGGGAATATAATGTTAATAATAGCCGCCATATAAATAGGTCTAAATTCTATGCAGTAGAACATTTTAAAAATTGCAGTTTTAAATGTCACTTTTAGAACCACTGGAGTACCGATTAAGCGTACTACATGTGCTCGCCATCAAACTTAATTGAGCTATATCGCAAAACCATGAAGTTGAAAAGTAGTGGGTATGGTTATTTCATAAGTATTGCGAGTGGAATAAAAGTTCCAAATTTTGTATCAGTTGTTCTTGGAATCTAATAATGAGAATGACTATTTTGTTTACACACGGTAAAGCCTAAATATGAACTGCACCACAACTTAAACATTTCAATATCTTATAAAAAGAAAAAAATGCGAATAAATCATAAAGTAATATTAAAATGAAAAAGAATTTGTTGTCTTGCAGTAGAGTATCGGCTTGGCTAGTAGTGCACCAAATTGCAGAGCTCCAACTAACCGCACCAAAAAGTGCTACAAAGTTTTATAACCGGGCCCCAATATTTCCTCCAGATTTGTTCTAAAATTAGCAAGCGGTGCCTTTGGCAGGTACTTTGTCCTTGTGTTGTAGTGGAGAAGCCCATGTTAAGTATACAATAGTAGTAATCGTGTAGAGCAACCATCAACAAAAAATTGCGTAGGCAGTGTACAGCCACCCTTAATAATGCACATTCTTATTTCATTCAGAGGGCGGTCATACTGCAAGATGATTTGGGCAGCAAACAAAGTAAAGAGGATATGGTGGGCATTGGAGAGGGCAGAGTGCAACTTGAAAGTTTACTGTCACCAAATTGGAGAAGTGACCCCAACCACAGAATTTCTATCCTATTGACGAAGACTTGACTTCAGAACCAAATCAAATCTGAACATATCTCTACGAACAATTATTTTCTCTATTTCACACACATATACTTAATAATATTCATATCTTAATGCAATATATCACCCAAACCGTATCCTATTGCCAGGCAATATAGCTTATTAGATTGTCATTGAACCTAGTCCTTCAACGTCCTTAAACTAGCTAGAGGCCTTACAATTCACTAAAAACTACTTTATCACAGTGAAAAAACCAAATGTAAAGTTTTTTATATTAATGTTCCCTTTAGAGCCAAACTTCCTGTGAAAGTGCACGTGTTTTTTAAAGGCATTATACTCTAAAATCCTTGAGAAAGCTATTCTGCTATTAACCACTGAAGTTTATTGATGAGGCCATTGTTTTTAACAACATAAACTGGATGCACACACCCCTTGAGTCCTCTGACTGGCAAAAATAAAAGTATGTTTATTCTAGAGAGCTGACACAAAAATAGCCAATTGGTCAGCAGAATTCAAGGATATAACTAAATGTCACAAATATTAATAACATCTCAGGAGTTATAGTTAATTAAAATGGTGAAGCCACAGGATTATAAATTAAATTTTATACATAAGATCATTACATTTTTTTATAAACGTAGTTTCTTGTAACACTTTTCAATCAGTTCCATTGATGTCTTCCAATTCTACAGAGTTGTCTGGGCCAAATTTAATTAGTCTATTCTAATTACAGTGGGAGGGCCCAATATTTGTTAGTCTCATTACAGAGTTGGGGTTGATTATGATTACAATCGATTACAAGGTTTTGCGTCATCGTAATCATAATCAAAATCATGTGACTAATTGTGGGTGTAATCGTAATCGTAATCATAATCATATTTTTGTAATCAAACCCATAGAACTATTACTGGTAATATTAGCAGTGAAGTAGAACAGCAAGTGTTTGCTATAATTAGTTGTGGCACAGCAGTTTTTAACTAATACCACTTTTTACAGTGTTGATTAGTGTTCTATTGACACCTAATAGTCTACAAGGGAGAGCTTGTCTAACTGTGCTTGTGTTTGTGTGTGTGTATGTGTGTGTGTATGTGTGTGTGTGTGTGTGTGTGTGTGTGTGTGTGTGTGTGGTGGGGAGGTGGATCACTTTATCATTCATGACTGGCTCTGAATGCCTTGAGAGCTAGCTGCTTACTGAATGCTAGAAAGCACAACATTTGTTAACACTTCAAACCATAGGAGGGATTTGCCTTTTGAATAGTCAGTTCTTACATCGAAGCATATCCAGAAGTAGTCAGGATATTCTACTGATACAGAGAAATTCTAAGCAGCAAGTGATGGCTTCTCGATCTCCGGTCTTTGATCATTTTTTGCAACCAAGTGAATCTTCTAGTAGTACAGGGATAGTGAAAGTCAAGTGCAAGCACTGTGACAGGGAAGTTTCTACTAAAGGAAAAAGCACTTCTAATTTGATAACTCACCTGAAGGTAAAAACTAGTATTAAGTATTTCATCTTAAACTTATATTGTATCAATTTTTAGAGGCATCATCCAAATGTGTTTGGAAAGCTTTATTCTCAACCATCTTCCTCTCAACAAACACTTCTACCATCACTTCAAGGTTCTGTGTCTCACTCAGTTCAAAAGTGGAAATCCACGGACGGTGGAAAACAGAAACAGATAACTGATGCTGTTGTCAATTTCATTGCTTCAGATTTGCAGCCGTTGTCTGTAGTTGAAAGTTCTGCATTTCGAAAAATTTTAGAAATGGCTGAACCACGATATTTGATGCCATCAAGGAAATACCTCAGCGCTACCTTGATCCCAACACATTTTTCAGAATCATTTTCTAGAGTTGTCAAGTTGCTACATTGTGCTTCTCGAGTTTGCCTTACATTGGACATTTGGACAAACAGGCAAGCACCGTCATACCTTGGTGTGACAGCTCATTTTATTATTGATTTCAACTTGAGTAGTGTGATGTTGGCATGCCGTCGCTTCTGGGGTTCTCATACTGGCGAGGCTATATTATTGCACTTTGCAGAAATTGAACAATTGTTTAGCATTTCAGGAAAAATTGACAATATTATTACAGATAATGCTGCGAACATGTTAAAAGCATTCCGTCTACTTGAAATAAGTCACGATGAAGATGATGCCACAGATTCAGATTTCAATGAAGATGACGATGATGTACAGCCAGTGGAGATTGATGCTGAATTACAGAGTGAACTTGACGTGATCCAGCCAAATCATTTTTCTTGCTTTGCTCATACTCTTCAGCTGGTTGTTAAAGATGGAATGGATAAAGCTGATCAAGTCAAACGTGTTTTGGGTAAAGTGGCAAGGTTAGTGAGTCACGTGAGGCATTTAACATCAGCAAGCGATTTATTCGTGGATGTAAATCGACTTCAATCAGCAAATGTAACAAGATGGAATTCACAGTTGACAATGCTGAAGTCTTTGCTAAAAGTTTATGATTCCCCACCCATGCAAGCACTCGATTATGGTGGAAAATTGAATTTATATGAAATAAACATTGTGAAGGATATTGTAGAAATTCTAACACCTTTTTAGTGGGCTACCGATCTTGCTCAGGCAGAAAAAAAAGTTACAGCTAGCATTGTCTTGCCAGTTATTCGTGGTCTCAGAGTTCAGCTAGGAGCCTTGCATGCAAAATTTAACTCTCGATTAACGACTAGTCTAAAGGACTCCCTTGAAAGAAGGATGAGAAAATATGAACAGCTTGAAGTATTCAAAATAGCTGCTGCCCTGGACCCTTGATGGAAGACCGATTGGTGCACTCCAGAAGAAGCAGTTGAACTAAAGGCCACTATTCTTGACAAGGCAAGGTCAATGCTACCTCAGTTGGAACCATCGAGGGATTCTGCAGTTGAATCACCTGAACTTTCCCAACCTAAAATAAGATCAAAACTTTTTGAATTTATGGATAAAACCATCCCACCTGAAGCCCAAACTGGAGGTGATACTGTTTTGCTACAGGTTGACGAATATCTAACCAGCCCCACTCTCAATGAGGAAGAAGACCCGTTAGATTTTTGGAGGCATAACCACACTCGGTATCCAGAATTGACAAAGCTAGCCTGCAACTACCTCCATTCGCCAGCATCAAGTGGACCAGTGGAACGACTTTTTTCCATTGCTGGGAAAATATTTCGACCAGAAAGATGCCGTCTATCCGATGAACTTTTTGAAAAACTTATGTTTCTTCGTTGCAACAATCACTAATTTTTGACATTGTAATCGTAATCATAATCGTAATCAACACACTGTAATCGTAATCATAATCGTATATTTGACTGTGTAATCATAATCGTAATCAATGTTTCGTAATCATACTGTAATCGTAATCATAATCATAATCATGTTACCGTAATCAACCAGTGTATGGGGTTCAGTGTTTAGTGATGTTTACTCCATACAAAAGAAAAACATCTTGAACTATCTTATCTGCTATCTTTCATATACAGACATCAAAGTTTAAAAGCATTTAGTAAGTACTTACAAAAAAACCCACCTGAATAGAGATTGTGATTTGATTACTACAGATTACTATAAGCACCAAAGTTGTGAACCCTCAGCACTACGATACAAAATCATCTCAGATCAAAAGAATAATATATTGCAGGTATCAATATCGCTCAAGCTATGAAAATGGTAGATGTACACGCTGTCTTCACAGGAAAAGCTAAACATGCCAGAGACACTCACTGGTAATTATTTGTAACATGGAACTCCACTTATTGGTTAACTTCCCAGCATAAAGCCAAACAACCTTGAGCAGCAAAAACTTATTTGGTCAAGTGATTATGACATGACAAGGGGAAATCACCCACAAAAGCTAGGATTGTACCTACACGGAGCAGAAGCTTCACGTTTTCTCAAAAATCAGTCCAAAAAAAAAAGGAAAAAAAAGAAAAAAAAAAGAAAAGAACACACACTACATACTGTAGAAGACAAAAAAAGTTTCGAATTCCGTTTTGTAGAACGGCCGTCGCACGATTAAAAGACGGGGGGGGAAACAGTACGCCATTTGTTAAAAAATGATCGTTCTGTTCGACCACATTACCGTTTTAATCTTTCTTGTTCACCGTATGTCTCGCTCAAAGAAATATGAAAATCGTTTATCCAATAAAACTTTCCGAATTTTTTGCTTACAGGCTCCTGAATCGGAGCTTTTCGAGCTAAAAAAAAATGAAGCCGTCCTATTTGAAGTTATTGTTAGTTCGACCACTGTACAGTATCGACGTTTTCTTGATGTTAGGGCCTTCTTGGGCTTAGATTTTTTACTGCTGGAGGTCTATCGGTAGCTAACAGAAGATCTACGAAGTGAGAACCTCATTATAGCTCTGTGCCCATCGGAACTTCGGTCTGCTGCTCTATTGAAGTAAGTTAAAATTTTGTACGATCTTTTTTGCACTATCCCCGTAGCGTTTAATGGTCGATACAAAGCCTTAATTTGCTGATATAGCTATGGAAGAGTTTCTAGCTAGAAAATATCTGTGAATCAACAGAAAAGCTTAACCGTTTTTAATCGTTTTAGTAAATGGTGTCGGCTGTTTAGTCCAAAAGTATGGAACACAACGATAAAAACTACGGTAAAAAAAAACTACCATTTTACAGCCGTACTACGGAACGGAATTCGAAACTTTTTTTTGTCTCCTACTGTACATCTTAAATTGTCATTCTGAGTAAGTTCATACCTAAATCATATGTTTTTTGCTAGTAATCTCCGAAATCAGAGCGTGACAGACAGACAGTAAAACTTTAAACATGATTTTCTCTTCAGTTAATATTTGTAACAGCGTGGCTTTCTGAGTGTTTATATAGCCCGAGGAGACGCTCCAAGCTAAAGAACGAATGGTAAGCGCCTTTGACCCATTAAAACTACAGGATTACTGCATAAAATCGATTTTTTTTAAATTTTGTCACAACGGTCGGTTTCTCATAGCTGGTCACCCACCACGATGATATGAACAGAACATGACCAGAAGAACTCTAGACTCTACAAATTTTTAGAGGTGTGTTCTTTAGCCAATTTCTGTATTCCCGAGATGTAAGTAATGCAGTAATCCTGTAGTGCGTGATGGATTGGTTCACCAACAGAGGGTACAGCAAGCGCATAGTCAAGTCAGTTGCCGACAAAATCAAGTACGAAGACAGAGTCTCATTCCTCCAGAACGCCACCAACAGATCTCTCCCAGAGTGTACCACCATCCTCTCAGTCAGAAACCACCCAGCTCTCAAGTCTGCTGCCCTCAAAGAAGCACTCACAGACCTGGACCTTCCCTTCAGCCCCCTAGTCGCCAGAAGAGCCCCAGCCACAGTCTCCTCCCTAATTGTCAAAGCAGGAACACCCTCCACTTCTGATGCGGCTAGGTATCACCTCAGGAGCAGGGAAGTTGGTCTTACTAAGGAACAATTCATGAACTATGCCCCCCCTCCCTAACCATTCCCCTATGTCCCTCCTACTCCTCTGCCCCTCTTGTGGGCATTAATTTTGTGCTCTCTCCCAGCATCACATATGACGCCTCCAGTCTACCTTGGAGGTTGGATAGGCGAGCGGGTCATCTTCGGCCTCCGACTCCCCGCTCGCCTATCCTTCTGCCTAAGTCGTATGCTTAACCCAATGTCTTGTTGTGTGCTATTCCTAAGTCATCTCTTGCCTCTCTGTGTAATACATTGTTCCTTACCCTTTGTTCTTGTCCTTTCATATCAGTAAGCAGGTAATCAACACCTAGTGCCCTGAAGGAAAAAAGTTTCACACCCCTTAAAAGAAAACTCTGTCACAAACATCCTGTATTGTATTGTACTGTATCACATATATATACCCACTACCTTATCTGGCTTTTGTCATTCAATTCATATTGCACTAGAAGGCCCACAAGGCCGAGATTTTATGCAAAGAATATACCTCTGTCAAAGTCTGTACACCTGCGCGGTCTTCTGCCTTACCTCTAGTTTGGCAATTATTAAAATCGAGCGAGACACTTACAGTGATAACACAATTGAAAATCGGGGATGTTTATTTGTTTATATATATGTTTGGACGTACACATATCATTTTGTACTTTGACCATCCTGTATTTTTTAGTTAGCTTGGTATTCGACCTCGTCCCAAACATCACTAAATAGAATCCCCTGATTATCGATCATTACCCGTATCGTTCCTAGAAATTGAATTGTTTAGGGCTTTTAATTCTTTTGCGGGTCAGTTAGAAGTAAAACATTACGGGAGTTTCATTTCTATTCGAGTTCGTAGCAGTGGTAAGTTAATGAGCTATTTATCATAAGCCCTACGCAACGGTATTTACTTGAAAATGCATTTTCCACTAGACTAACCACTAAGGTAAGCCTTGTGTAGGTATGTTCAGTTAAGTGTGAAAGTATTGTGCATTACAACTACTACTTAGCTAATGAATATCACAAAGTAAACGTTTAAATAACTTGACTTGTTTTTTGCTGCATTTTTTTTTTCAATTTAAACAGTTGCACAAAGTGGTTACCATGGCATTGAATCCCCTTTACCGTACATACATACGTAATTAAAAAACACGGACTTCTGTTTAGTAGTTTGAGTGTTAGAAGTTAAAATCAATCATTTAATAATAGTGTAGTTTTAGGCTTGCTTGCCATTTGTGCTCAAGCACATCACTAGTAATACATATATATATATTATATATAATATATATATACTAGTGGTGTGCTTGAGCACAAATGGTGAGTGAGCCTTAAACTACACTATTGTTGAATGATTGATTTTAACAACTAACACTCAAGCTACTAAAATAAAGTGAGTTTTTAAATTACATATGCGGTAAAGGAAATTCATTGCCACAGTAACCGCTCCCCGCAACTGTTTGAATTGAAAAAGAAGCAACAAAATCAAGTCACGTTATTTAAAGTTTTCTTTGTGACATCCTTAACCGATTACACGCGAATAAAAATTTTAATTGCGCCTTACGTAATGCGGTCACGGGCGCACGCGAGACACAGAGGATTGATTGCCTGGTGGGAGGGTGACACTAAACGAGAGAAAGAAGACGAACGGTTGAAGATTGCCTCGGGGACAGTATTATCGAACGATAGAGTACGCTCTAGGCTATTGGGAAAGCATAAATTCGACGCTAAGGAGCCGTTCCTGACTTAAAAATAACAAAGTACTCGCACCGTTTGGCAAAAACTTTTATGGCATCACACCGCGGCTCTTAGTAAGCACTCTAGTAAGGTTGGAAGTATGGTTTCATGGCTGAAGCAGTTTGCTACTGGATCATAGAGGTAAGAGAAAGTGTTTTTGTACACATTTGTCTTACAATCAGGAAGAATTTGTTGATATTTATTTAGGGTGTGTATTATTTTGAACTGAGCATCTGTTATAAATTTTGTGAACAGAGAAGCTTTTTTATTGGCTTTTGTGTATGAAAACAGGTACATCACAAATGAATGATAGAATATTTGAGTGTATTCAGTTTGGTACTCCAAGGTGTCTTTACTTTTGATGTGCTGGTAGGCTGCATTGTTGACAGAATAGCTTGTGATCTTACCATCAAGTGCAACTGGTCATAACATAATAGAAGTATATGTCAGAGGGCTCCCTGCAGTCTCACCTGTTATATAAAATATTTATTTTTACTTTTTGCTATAAAGATGTGGTTGAAATTCCTGTAGAATCGCCTTTCAGAATCATCAATTCCGTTCTCTCGGCAGAGTCCTTGACCATCTAGTAACTACTACAGTCACTACACCCATCAGCACTGAAGTCATTCTTCCTGTCATCAAACTCCTCATCACTACCACCAGAGTTACTGCCATCCTGGTCACTGCCATCCTTGTCGCTGACATGCTGTGCCAGGTCAAGAATATTTTCTTCATCACTAGGATGCTGAAGTGCCAGTGTTCCACTTGCCAAGATAGCTTTCTACTTGTCATATAATGAGCAGTTATAGCTAAAGTAATATTGGTTTGTAAAAAATTATTCTGTGTACCTTTATTATTATTATGAAATATATTTTCAATTTATACTTTATAAGAAGGAAGTCTTATTGTTGTGACAAAATTTACTCAACATTTTCTTATGGAAGTCTATGTATTTTATAAGCCTAAAAGATACTTACAACAATATAGAATAGTCTGCAATTGTGATTGGTGGCTTCCTTGACTCCACAAAGCTCTAGGGCAAAGTGGACGCGGAGACGCATTTTTGACGCTCTGACGCGTCCTCCGCGGTTATAGATTTTTCCAATTTAGACGCGTGTACGCGTCAATCGGGGTTAATCGGATATAGAAGTCTGAATAGGTCTGACTTTACTCCTCTACAGTGCACCTCCACTGGACAGCTGACACTGTGGAATAGCCCCCAAATGATTCTAGTAACGGCAGATACATGCTGCACTTCTATATTAACTAACGGTGAGATTCCGTTTTTCTAGTTAGTAGAGTACCTCCACATACTTAGTGCTTGGATTTTGTAGCTGATATATGAATTATAAGAGAATGCACAAAGGTTGCGTGATGATTACTTATAACGTTAGAGTGGAGAGGCTAATATACATTAGTGACCATTGGTTGGAAAACTGTGCATCATGTGGCACAAAAAATTGAGAGTTCGTTAGTATAACATGTCTATTGACAAGACACCCTATACCAATGTATTGAAATGTCACCTCTTTTAGGATTGGTGACCTTTACCAAATACCATGATGGCTAGACTCCTTGTGATATATGTAGGATTAGCCTAGTAACTATGATACACCTTAAGTGCCTACCACAGGACTGTCAACTCTCTCACTCCAACAATAACTGTTTAAATACTTTATGCTTGTCAGATACCTAACGTGTGATTGCTGACTAAATGTGAGTCCTGGTGAATGGGCCTGTTAATTGGAATTAGGGACCCTTTACCAAGTTCTAGACTGGGTTATTGTATTTAACATACTTTACGGTTGACCAAATGCCTGTGACACAACCTCAATATTTTCCAAGGTTTTAGGAATTCTTTACTAAATATTCAAGGCACCCTTTACCATGAAATTGGTTGATGTAGGATCGGGAACCCTTTACCAAGTACTTATGTTACCTTATTGTGACAACACACCCTTTACCATTTATTTGGTTGACCAGGTTTAAGTACCTGTTTAGATCAGGAACCCTTTACCATATATCTGATTTACGTTGTTGTGACAAGACATTCCTTACCGAGCAGATGTGTTCTAGAATATTCATAGGGAGTGCTTACCTAAACATTACTATTTTAAAATGCCATATATTATTGATAAACGTTATTATCTGTATTAAATTAGAATGATGTGGGTGTGGGCTCGATTACGTCTGGATTACTCGCTCCCTTCTCTCGCTCGCACCTGGAGACAGCAAAGTAGTTGCTGCCACCAGAGTGTATGCCTCCTGCTGACTACCCGGCGAACCGTACCCGCCCGAAGGAATAGGTTTTAGGTAGGATTAAATTACTTTAAACACAGGATAACGACACATAGCGAATTGAGATGAGTGACATAGAACTAACTCGAACCACGAGACACACAACTTAAATACTAACACAAACTCCGCCTACTGTTCACACAAAATGCTGCAATGTTCTGGTCTTGTGATCGTACAATCCTTGCTAACACACATACACACGCTACCGCTACCTACTGCACATGACCATAAAACTCAACAAAAATACTTCTGACTACAAAACTTAACATTGATAAAGATCTCATGTGGGCAGGCCCACAGTGGGGTAGTGGCAAAATTCTAGTAACTTTTACGGCTATCCAATTTAGCGTAAATTCTATAATTGTGGAGCTAGATTAACAGCAGTAATTTGTTGTACGCTATAGTTTGATTGATTGAATGAAATAAGCGGCTTGATAGACCGTGTAGGCAACAATTGGAAGCCTATACAATCATATACAGTTCTGTTTCTGATCCCACTAAAGATCCCTATAAAATGACTTCAGTGAACCTTTACTTAATAAAGTTTTCTGATTCCACTTGGTAAAGTCTGTGTTATATACACTTTATAGACTAAAGGTTTGAATTATAGGCAATTAGGTAAAAAATTTCTGATCCTGTGGGACCTTGGAAAGATCTGTATCGTAGACATTTCATGTAGGTAAAGGGTCACAGGGACATCTTTAAGGTCTGTAGCATGGGCACTTTGTATTGGTAAAGGGTCACAGGCACTCTATAAAGGTCTGTATTATAGAGACTTCATGTTGGAAGGGTCACAGGCACTTCATCAAGGTCTGTATCATGGGCACTTTGTATTGGTAAAGGGTCACAGGCACTTTATAAAGGTCTGTATTATAGACACTTCATGTTGGTAAAGGGTCACAGGCAGCCTATACAATCATATAGCACTTGTATACAGTTCTGTATACTTGTGTACAGTTCTGTATCATATAGCACTTGTATACAGTTCTGTTTCTGATCCCACTGAAGGTCCCTATAAAATGACTTCAGTGAACCTTTACTTAATAAAGTTTTCTGATTCCACTTGATAAAGTCTGTGTTATATACACTTTGTAGACTTGGACTATTTTTAAAAAGGTTTGTATTATAGGCACTTAGGTAAACAATTTCTGATCCTGTAGGACCTTGGAAAGATCTGTATCATAGACATTTCATGTAGGTAGAGGGTCACAGGGCCGTCTTTAAGGTCTGTAGCATGGGCACTTTGTATTGGTAAAGGGTCACAGGCACTTTATAAAGGTCTGTGTTATAGACACTTCATGTTGGTAAAGGGTCACAGGCACTTCATAAAGGTCTGTATCATGTTTGTATTGGTAAAGGGTCACAGGCACTTTATAAAGGTCTGTGTTATAGACACTTCATGTTGGTAAAGGGTCACAGGCACTTCATAAAGGTCTGTATTATGGGCACTTCTTGGTAAAGGATCCTTGCTTAAGCTATATTTGAAGATTATTTGATCGTCATAGTGTGAGTGTATGGTGGGGAGGAGAGAAATATTTTAGTTTGTTCTTAACTATTACATGAAGTGTGCAGTAAGACTGGTAGGGAACTGAATAGTCAGTTTGTTCTTAACTATTACATGAAGTGTGCAGTAAAACTGGTAGGGAACTGAACAGTCAGTTTGTACACAAGTGGGTATCAATACAAAAGACACTTAGTAGAATGTTTCCAATCATATAGTGTTGATATGATACTAATAGGTTAAATGAAAGTGTGGATGAACTTCATAAAGACTTCAAGAGAAAGTGTGGGAATGGACATGACTTGAGTGTCAAATTATGTCCATGGAATAATAAACGAAGTTGGGTCCTTATTGTCTTCTAAACATCACTATTGTTGTTGTCGTCATTTTTAAACAAGTGCAATATATGTTTTATTTAAATTTACTTTTGAAAAAAGTATGACATGCTGAGATTTGTGACCGGATTTGGGAAAATCCGTCTAAACGCGGCAAATAATTTTTTTCAGTATATAACCGGGTAAAGCCTTATGGGTCGATTTTTTTCGAAAAATTTTTTATGGCAGAAATGGATAGACACCAGTTAGCTCTAGCTTATGACGCAGTTGTAAGCTCTGGCTTGCTCTAGAACTCATACTAGGAGGCTAGAAACACTAGCCGGTTGGACTCGTGTACGGAGAGTTGCTAAGAAATTATTGGCGGGCTTTTCACTAACAGCCGGGAAAAAACTGTAGCTAACTATTTCACTTGCTATTCTACATAATTCACGTACTCACGCAATTCTCGTCGTCATAGTTTCTTAAGGAGCCCGGCATTAAGCCTTTTAGACTTCTTTCAATCCGCCTGTAACCGATTTATTCCATAGTGTCCCGGAGACAGCAGTAATAGTATACGGACACAAGGCACGCCCCCTGACCTTAGCAACGCCTTTACCCGGCGTTTTTTCGAAATCAGCAATAATAAGTTTAGCAAAAATACTGAAGTGTTGTAGTGCGTAGGGCGAAGACGGCTTGTGCTACAGCTTCCAAATTAGGAGGAATGCATCCCAAGGCCCCGTGCAGCCTACTGGTAGAATAAATTAGAAAACTTTAGATGCCGCGTTTAGCCGGGTTTTCACAAATCCGGTCACATTTGGGAAAGGGTATGGAATATCCGAAGTCAATTATCATTATGTTTTGTTGTTTTTTGTTTATTGTTGCTGTTTGTAGATCACAGCTGACATGAGTGATGAACAGTTCTAATCATCCTGGCTGTATGAAGAATTCCTGAGCATCTTCATTCATTCATGAACAGTTAATTCTTCACCTATCACACAGATACAATGTCACATCACGGACTAATATTTATTGCATTTGCTGATTACTGGAATATATTTTACACACTAAAATATATGGCTATAAAGTGAGTATTGTAGAACACCATTTGGAGTGTTGTAGTGGCTAGTTTAAGGGAGTATCACAACACCCCATTGGTAGAGTATCAATAACACCATATTTGGTGCATTATGAGCCCTAATAGGGGTGTAGTAGAACTTGGACATGGGCGTACCACAACACCCCATTTGGTATAATGAAGGGTGTACAGGGGTGTAACTGAACACTTCCTCTAGGTGAAATGGAAACACCCCATGCGGAGTAGTACAGCCAGTGTTACCTGGACACCCCAAAACGGGATTCCCATACACCCCATTTTTAACAGTGTAGCAGTTCGCTTCTTCCCACCAAAACGAGGGCCTCTGGTTCGTTCCTTAATGCCAGTCTCATAACATTCACTGCATACTGGGTGAATGGTTTGATAGTTCTTCTTCATAGCATCCGAAATACTTTGTAAATCACCATATGAACCACAGTGATAGCAGCAAGGAATATTCTTCAATCTGGAAGCATAGTAGTGAGGACTAATGTTGTCACTACAGCCATCAAGTATCTCATGGGCACAGAGTAAATTGATGTCTTCATCTGCTTCTGGAAAAATTGAGCCACCACAGCAATACAAAAAATTGTCCTTGTAAATTTCCAGCTTGTTAAATTCATCCTTGGTTAGTTTCCTTTTAGAATAAACACACCTAGGCTTCAGACATTCTCCACACACAAGCACATCACAGACAGTTTCTGCTGTCATACGAAAAGACTTGGATACTTTGGCTGTTGATTTTGTTGGTGTTGATTTCTGTGAAGCAAGTGATGGCCTATCCTTTTCACTGGTAGACTTTCCCCAAGAACTTTCAAATTCATTGTATGAGTTGCTTGCTGGTTTCCTTTCTGGATCAGGAAAGAAATTCAATTTGTCAAACACATCACAGGGAAGTCTTGGGGGCTTACACATCTTGCATCCTGTGACACCACACTTCTTTATGCAAAAAAAGTAGTGGCGCTGTACACAGCAGTGTGATAAAAATGCTTGTATAGCTGTGTACGTGCTTTCAAATGCTCCTTTCTGGTATCAGTTGTAATATCGTGGGACGCGGGGTTCGACAAGTTAGCAAAGAGATTTAAAGAGAGTATTGTAATTCATATCACACTCCATATAATGCACAGCACATAAGACAATGACACACAAAACAAGAGGGGGGGCCCGCGCATGCGGGTAAATGATAATGACGTCACAAGAATAGGAAATGAATAAATGAAATAATGAATAGTTAATACGTTCGATACACTACACTCCCTTCCACTTAGCAATACAGTAGTCAGTCTAAACTTGAATTTCCCAAACAGGTCGTAGGTAGTCCGGAGGGTTCCGATTCCGGGTTGGATAGGATCGAGTCCTAGGTGTGTGAACTGAAGAAGTTCCGGAAGGTTTTGATACAGCAGTAGAGCGCGGTGGAGAAGTGGGAACCGCGACTGCTGATGAAGGCACTCTGACAGGTGCAGCTGCTTCAGGAGTTGGTGCTTCCGAGGACCTGACTTCTTCCTGAGCAGTCACCGGTGCTGGCTCCGCACGAGATCCAGAGGATACTGGTGTGTGTTGACCGGCGGGTAACATAACCTCGGGACCAACAGCAGACTGTGGTGTAGACTCCGCAGGTAACGTCTCAGCTGGACTCAGTTCCTTAAGTAGGTCAACATGACGTCTCCATAGGTCTCGGTCGTTAGTCTCTACTAGGTAGGACAGAGGACCTAGCCGTTCCACGACGACCGCAGGTATCCACTTTGGACCTGGTCGTAGATTCTTAGCCATGACACTTTGACCTAAGAAAAACTGTCGACATCTTGCATGCAGATCATGACCAGACTTCTGCTGAGATTGTTTGGCAAGAACACGTGCTTCCTGGTCAGGTTGCAATAGATCAAATCGTGTGCGTAGTTCACGTTGTAGAAACAAGGAACTTGGAGTCTTTCCTGTAGTTGAGTGAACTGACTGACGATAAGTAAACAGAAAATCATAGAGACGATGTGACAGTGACCTCTGGGTGTTCAGTGTAGCTTTAAGACTCTGTTTGAGTGACTGAACAAACCGTTCAGCGAGACCATTTGTGGAAGGATGGTAAGGAGCACTACGAATATGCTTCACTCCATTCTGTTTCAAAAAGGTAGCAAACTCATTGGAAACAAACTGTGGACCATTGTCCGAGACTATCTGTTCCGGTAGACCATATGCAGCAAACATCACACGCAGCACTTCGATAGTCTTGAATACAGTAGTACTTGACATAATAAAAACTTCAGGCCACTTAGAATGCGAATCCACTGCCACCAAAAACATAGCTCCTTGAAAAGGACCAGCGAAATCAATATGAACTCGCTTCCATGGCTTCGTAGGCCACAGCCAAGGATGTAGTGGAGCAACTTGTGGAGTATTCTTGACAGCTTGGCACTCTACACAAGCTTTTGCCAAACTTTCGATGTCCCTGTCTAGATTTGGCCACCAGAAATAACTACGTGATACAGACTTCATTTTGGTGATGCCAGGATGATCCCGATGCAATTCATTCAGTAACTTCTGTCGCAGCTTGGAAGGAATGATCACCCTTGTACCCCACAATACACATCCTGCTTCCACTGTTAGCTCCTCCCTCCTTGTACGAAAAGGTTGAAGCTCATCATTGACCTCACTAGGCCAACCGTTCAGTGTGGAGGCATACACTTGACTGAGAATAGAATCAGTACGAGTAGCTTTCGCTAGATCCGTAGAAGTAACTGGTAAACTCTCAATCTGTTTTACGTTGAAACATGAGGGGTCGGGTGCAGAATCACTAGCACAAACAACATTGAGTGGTAATCGAGACAATCCGTCAGCATTTGAGTGTTGCTGAGTTGGACGAAACTCGATAGTGTAGGAATATGCTGATAATCGAACTGCCCATCGTTGAAGACGTGCAGCTGTCATAGATGGAATGCCCTTGTTCGGACCCAGGATGGTTGTGAGCGGTTTATGATCCGTCACTAAAGTGAAATGGCGACCATATAGGTACGTATGGAACTTGTTTATGCCAAAGATAAGCGATAAAGCCTCCTTTTCTATTTGGGCGTAGTTACGCTCACTTGGTAGTAAAGTCCTGGATGCAAAAGCAATGGGCCTTTCACTTCCATCAGACATCACATGGGAAATCACAGCTCCTACTCCATAGGCTGATGCATCTCCTGCCAAACGAATAGGTAAGGAGGGGTCATAATGGACTAACACACTTGGAGACATCAGCTTCTCCTTTGCCTTTTTGAATGCTTGGTCGCACTCAGATGACCATAACCATGGTGTGTCCTGACACAACAATTTATTCAGAGGATGTAAGAGTGACGACAGATTTGGTATGAAACGACCATAATAATTTAACAATCCCAAAAACGACCTCAATTCCTGCACATTCTTCGGAGCCGGGGCTTGTTGTATTGCTTGCAACTTGCCCTCAGTAGGGTGTATACCCTCAGCATCAATTCGGTGCCCTAGGTACTGAACCTGGTCACGCATGAAAGAACACTTGGCTTTATTTGCTCGAATGCCATGCTCCTGCAGACGCTGCAAAACTTGTTCCAAGTTGTGAAAATGCTCCGACTCGGTAGTTCCCGTAATCAAAATGTCATCTATGTAACATATCACTCTCGGCACTCCCCGTAACACTGTGTCCATAACTTTCTGAAAAATTGCCGGCGCAGATGCTACTCCAAACGGCAATCTGGTATACTGGTATAGTCCTCGATGAGTATTAATGGTCAAATAATTTCTAGCTGAATCCTCGAGAACTAACTGATTATAAGCATGAGAGAGATCGAGGGTAGTAAACTGCTTATCACCTGCTAACGTAGCGAATAGATTCTCAGGTCTGGGTAATGGATATTGATCTACATCTAATGAAGGGTTGATGGTAACTTTATAGTCCCCACAGATTCTCACACGTCCATCCTTTTTAGGCACAACCACAATTGGTGCTGCCCAATTTGAATGAACCACTCTCTCAAGGACACCACTATTCTCCAATCGATTTAACTCCTCTTCAACACTTGCTTTCAAGGCATATGGTACGGATCTGGGACGATGGAACTTCGGCCTGGCCTCAGGCATCACAGCCAAATCCACTTTGTAGGGGTTGATGGTTCCCAGTTCATCCTTGAAAATTTCCTGATATTTCTCCAGCAGCCCGTTGAGAGACCTCTGAGGTGGCAACACAGCCTTTATAGATCCCCAGTCCAACTTGATGTGATGGAGCCAATTTCTCCCTAATAAGGAAGGTCCACTTCCTCTGACAATGACCAGAGGTAGCTCCAGTGAGGGTTGTTGCTGGTATGTAACAGACACCGTTGCTTCACCCAGAACCTCCATCGGCTCACCCGTATAAGTCTTAAGAGCCACAGTAGACGGATGAATCTCCTGTCCTGGGAATAGCGTATCAAAATGTTGCTCTCCCATAATTGATACGGTTGCACCTGTGTCAAGCTCCATGTTGACTTGCTTCCCACAAAGTCCTACTTCCAGAGTGATAGGCTTAGTTGTTGAAGCATCCGACAGTGCAAACAAAGAAAATTCCTCGGGAGTGTCTGAGGAATCCGCTTCCACCCACCTAGTACCAGTATGTTGTCGTGGTGAGGACTTCTTCTTCCTATGGCTTGATCCATGTGAAGTGGAAGGCGGGGCACGTTTGGTATAGCCAGAGCGACCAGATTTGCACACTGGTGCAATATGCCCATGTTTACCACACTTGTGGCATGTTGCCTCACGAAACGTACAATCTTTCTCGTGGTGATCACGACCACAGCGATAGCACTTCTTCTTAGCCTTGCCAGGAAGATGAAGAACTTCCAGTGTAGCACTAGAGTTACTAGGCGCATGAAATTCCTTTGCATTTTTCTCAGCAGTTTCCATGCCCTGGGCAATTTCCATAGCTCGGGCCAAGGTGAGACCAACTTCAGCCAAGAGTCTCTTCTGAATGAGTTCATTTCTCACTCCACAGACTAGTCTATCTCGAAGAGCCTGATCCAGAAAAGTGTCAAACTCACAGCGAATGGTAAGTCGACGTAGGTCTGCTAAGAATTCAGCAATGGTTTCAGTGCTGGACTGGTTGCGCTTGTAAAAACGAAATCTCTCCGCAATTACTAGAGGTTTGGGGTCATAATGAGCCTTTAACCTTGTGACCAAGTCATCAAACGTCTGGTCCTGTGGACGGGTTGGTGCCAGAAGACTTCGTAGCACCCCGTACACTTTAGGTCCTATGCCATACAGCAACGCAGATACCTTTTTCTCCGCCGCTACAGTGTTTGCGTCGAAGTAGAGCTCCAGCCTCTCCAGATACGTGGTAATAGTTTCCACTTGCGGGTCGAACTCCTGAATGTTCCCCAGCACTCGTGGTGCAGCCATTTGTATCCCGTCTGCTCGTCGCCAGTTGTAATATCGTGGGACGCGGGGTTCGACAAGTTAGCAAAGAGATTTAAAGAGAGTATTGTAATTCATATTACACTCCATATAATGCACAGCACATAAGACAATGACACACAAAACAAGAGGGGGGGCCCGCGCATGCGGGTAAATGATAATGACGTCACAAGAATAGGAAATGAATAAATGAAATAATGAATAGTTAATACGTTCGATACACTACATCAGTAGCCAATACAGTGGAGTCCACTTCATGAATACACTGCCACAGATCATCAATTTCCTGTGAAGTACAAGGAGACTGGGTCTGAACTAGCTCATCTTTGAGCTTGAGTCTATTAATTACTTCCATCAGCAAGCAAATTGCTGGCTGAACACAATCTCTAAAGGCTTCTTCAAATCCTGGTTGTCTTGCAGCAGCTGCACGAATGTCTTTCATTGAGTTGCATCCATAAATAACTTTTTCAAAGTTGTCTGGCATTTTCTGTCTCATCACTCCTACAGCTTGCAAGCCAATATTCAGCAGTGACATCACTCTTTCGACAGGATTTCTGTAGCTATTTTGAGGAGCTGTGCGAGCTGCAACAAGCATATCGAGGTCTAGGTCAATAAAGAGGGAGATAAGTGAAATTTGTACTGAAAGATATGTATTTCGATGGTCTGGACCTCCGTCAGTTTACAAACACAAGATGGGCTTAACCTGATCCAAAGCAGCTGTAAGTAGCTTCTTTAATTCAGCTGAGTGACGCTTGGGATTGGAAGGTTAAAAAATAGCATCCTTCATAGTGACATATACCTTTCCTCCGTAGAAAGACTCACTAATATCTTTGGGTATGTCACATACCAGTGCAACTGAAGGAGTGAACTTGGTTTTGGTAAAGTCATGGTCTCCAACCATGAACTTGGAATTCATGCCAACAAGAACTTCTTTACCACGATCAACAGCAGCTACTGGAAAATCTGGCTCTCCAATCTTGATATTGTGCTTGTCATCAAGACAAACCATTGCTGAATGATCACGAAACATGATTGCAAAGTGTTTCAAATACTTAAAGATGGCAGCACAATAGTGAGAATCTATATGATCTGCATGTAGTTGGCGAGACTGGATCATGAATTTGATTGCAAGCCTTCCTGTCATGCTAGAACAGCTTCTTCGAAATGGATTTGTTGGCCAAAATTGTGCACGTATCCATTCTAACGAGGGTACATCAATTTCAGAATTCTTTGCAACAATTTGATCTCGTAGATCTCTCACAGAGAAAGCAAACGCTAAATGACAGGTTGTGCCATGTCTACGGTAGTCAACTGCAGCAAGCGATTTTTCATTGATCAGTGCTATAACTTCAGCCCAAAATTGTTCATATTTTTCTCTTCTACCAGGGTTGATATCACGGAGATCATACACCAATTCAGGATCTTGGGAATCAAGCATAAATTTCAATTTTTGTTGAACATGTTGTTCTACTGAAGTGGTAGAAACATCACCAGTAAGGAACTGGTACAGTTCCATCATTACTGCAGGTTTTGCTTTCAGCACAAGCCCAAAGCGTTGACAGAACTGTCTCCGCATCTCCCTGGAATGGTACTGATTGATATTCAGCTGAATTGAAGAAACTATCTCCTGGCTCTTGTTCAGATCATACTGTTGAGGATCACATGGAACTAGCCATGCATACCACAGAGACCCTAAGTGGTTGCCATGGTGGTATATGTAGATTTCAATTTTAAATGGCAATGAAATTTCATGTAAGTAGACGTAGCGAAGACGTGAGTTCACTGGAGAATAATCATTCAGGAATACTGGACTTCCATAGTTTCCTGACTGCAGTAGTTTTTGTTCCAAAGCTTTATAGCGTTCAGCTATGCATGGCTTTCGAACTGTTGCTCCTACTACAAACTTGTGGTTGCTTGATGTATTATTCAGAATAGAACGACAGGGAGAGAGAGAGAGTGGTGATTTCTTTGCACTTCTGTAGCCTTCTCTTCTAGGTATGTGATATACTTGTTGCAATTTTTAGACAGAAGACGAAGGGAATCTGTAAATTCCTTCCACCGTGTAGTTTGGAGAGCAGGAAGCATCAATACACCACATAATGAATCATTATATTGGATGAGCACCTCCCTTTTGACTGGTGCTACACGGTGCTTGTGAGCTGCAGGGTTGTTATACATTTTGATCATCAAGCAATCAAAGTAGGATGGGACAAAATGGGGTATTCTATCATTGAGGGTCTTGTAGTGGGGCTGAAAATAGAATAATGCTTATGACAAGGCTTTGACTACTTGTTTCCCTGTTGTCATCTCGGTTCCTGCTTCAAATCCCAATTTTTTGTTACCCAAAAAGTCAATAATGTCATCATGAAGACGATAGTCTCCACGTCCACTTTCATACCTTTCACGAGTCAAAAGTCTAGGAGGTATCTAGGCTCTTTTGCTGAGGTCATAAGGATTGTGAATGCATTCCGCTGGGTTGATGTATTGCATCTTTTCTCTACTTTTTCTACAAAGTACCTAATAAACTGCCCATTCAGAGAACAGCACTCTACCACATTAAACCCCAGTTCTATTAGCACACTCTGGGCACAATCAATAGATTTAGATAAGGTGCACCTTGTTATTTTTGTACCTTCATCGATTTCAGGTAAATTCGTCCTGATGTCTTCAAAAATAGACACAAATGTCTGTTCTTCCGAGCATAGAAACATTTTCCAAGGATAAATCCTATTGTTTCCTTGTAGGACTGACACAGTGACATACATGGCAGACTAGCTAGAGCCAGTAGGATTACAACAAAATGTACTAGGACCTGAGCGCTGAGTGAGAAGTCTACCGTGTGTGAAGTTCAGACTTGTTTACACAGCTGTGTTTTGTAATTTTAGCGCCCGCCCGCATAAATTTTTTACTTCCTGGATGAGAAACAGGAAATTTCCCTGCTGTGGCCTTATGAACATATTTGTTCTTAATTTAGAATTGTATGAGAATCCTATTTATAGTTGTGCATGTTGTTGTTGTGATCCAAGTGAACTCAGTAGGTGTTGATTGTGTGTGGTACTGACACAAAAACACAAGGTCGCACACACAAGTAACTTGTGCTGTGACCATGTGCTTTTGTGTCAGAACAGGATGTCTAGATCATTTGTGTCCATTGTAGGTGTGGTTTGTCATTCATATTTAAAGTGTCAGCATTGTGAGATTCAGTTTAGTTCTATGTTCATGCAGTTCACTGCGAATTGTTCTATCTTTGAATTATACAAAAATAAAACCCTAACTTATCTTCCCTACCTGGGAATGGTTGGACTGGAATTCTGGTGGCAGCAAATTACCCTACTTGTTCAATTATTCTTAAACTACTTCTGATAGCAACTCTTTTGCCATTTTGCTGCAGTTCCAATAAAAAAAAAAAAATTTTTTTTTAAATAAAATAAAAATGAAACCGCGATGACGACCCCGTACCCACCGCGATGTCTCCTCGCGGTTCGCTTGACCGGTTAATTCGGTTGTCTTACAGGGGTAACACAATTGAAAAAATCGGGGATGTTTGTTGGCGAGTGAGCGGAGCGAGCGAGACAGTTAGGGGTGGATAATGCAAAATCGGGTATATGTTATACGTATACATAATTATAACATTAATACCCGATTTTGCATTATCCACCCCTAATACTGTCTCGCTCGCTACGCTCGCTCGCCAATAATTGTTTAGGCCAGCTGAGAAGCCTCTTCAAGTCTTCCTCCCTGATATAAAGAAACCGCAATTAAACTACTATTGTAATTTTTCATTGTTTCACATATTAATTCACCTGTTGTAGTTATCATTTCCTTTCATTTAGCCACGTATTGAATTATTGGCGAGCGAAGTGAGCGAGACACTTTGTGTGTGTGGGGGGGGGGGGGGGGGGGGGGGGGGGGGGGGGGGGGGGGGGGGGGGGGGGGGGGACACAATTGAAATTGAAAATCTGGGATATTTGCTTGTTGATTATCGAGGGAAAGGAGCGAGCAAGATACTATTAGGGGTGAACACTTGAAAATCGGGTAAACGTTGTACGCACCCGCGTGGGCGGAGAAATTTTTCATTTTTTTCTCTCCTAAAAACAAGGCTTTTTAGGTTCGAACCCACTTTCTTCTGACTACAGCATTAAGCTCCAAATTGTGAGGTAATTACTTCTAAACGTTTGTTTTTCATGTCCAAAAAAGTTTCTGAGACTGGTTACTATGATATTAAAATAAAACCCTTTACCAGACGTAATTTCAAAACTTCGTCGTTTTTTTTTGTGGCTGCTAAAAATGCCGCTTGTTAGTTGTCCAGTGCCACTGCTAACCAGAATGGTTAATAATAATAACTCTGGCCTTTCTTAAAAGCTTGTTGTCAACAGTGACAGGTAAATTCAAATAGTCAGAGTACTACAGAAGTTATTACTGCTCAAGAAAATGAGAAGAAAGTAATTTTGTATTTGTGAGCTAAAATTGATGGTGCTTTGTTTTTGTAGCTGTGAGCTGGTTGTCAAGAATTAGTGGTAATTCAGGTAGTAAAAATAACTCAAATTTTATACTACAAAAGTTACCAATACTCATGAAACGAGGTTTTTCAAATTACGTTTGGTAAAGGGTTTCAATGCCATAGTAACCGTTCGCAGTAACGTCTTGGGACTTAAAAAACAAGCGCTTCGAAGAAATTATCTCACAATTTGGAGCCCAAGTTTCATGTAAGATTTGCTTAAAGCTGTAGTATCAGAAGAAAGTAGGATCAAGCCTGAAAAGCCGTGTGTTTAGGCGGAAAAAACAACAACTAGCTAACAAATATGGAATTACAACTTACCACAGTTTCATGAGTATTGGTAACTTTTGTAGTATAAAATTTGAGTTATTTTTACTACCTGAATTACCACTCTGGCTACCAGTGGCACTTGACAACCAACGAGTGGCATTTAGCAGCCCCAAAAAACGACGAGGTTTTTCAAATTACGTTTGGTAAAGGGTTTCAATGCCATAGTAACCGTTCGCAGTAACGTCTTGGGACTTAAAAAGCAAGCGCTTCGAAGAAATTATCTCACAATTTGGAGCCCAAGTTTCATGTAAGATTTGCTTAAAGCTGTAGTATCAGAAGAAAGTAGGATCAAGCCTGAAAAGCCGTGTGTTTAGGCGGAAAAAACAACAACCGGCACCCCCGCGCGCGTTTAAAGGGCATACGCCATACAGTAACGTCTTGGGACTTAAAAAACAAGCTCTTCGAAGAAATTATCTCACAATTTGGTGCCCAAGTTTCATGTACATATATATTTATACTAGTGATGTGCTTGAGCACAAATGGGAGGGAGCCTGCCTAGTTAGGTAACACAACACTACAGTATTGTTACTATGTTTTAGCTTTATAGTTCATGCAAACATTATAATAGTTATTGCCTTTTATTTCAGCAAACAAAAATTACTCTCTTACCTGATTATTGGTTTTTTGGGGCTGCTAAATGCCACTCGTTGGTTGTCAAGTGCCACTGGTAGCCAGAGTGGTTAAAATAGTAAAACCAAGGAAGCTACCATTACTTGGGAGAAGCTGAGTAAGTAGGTTATTCCATATTTGTCAGCCAAAATTACATAAATAACTCTTGCTATATTTTTTTGGTAGAGCTGCGTGCTTGTTCATCAGTTACTGGTAATTGAGGTAGTCAGAATGGTTAAATTGGTAAGAAAGTATTTCTGTAAATTAATGGTCAACTACTATTTACTTTTTGCATGAACTAAGCTAAAGTATATTAGCTATTGGAGCAAGCATACCTTTTACACTGGAATTCTCGCTAAGTAACAGAATGTTGTTTAAATAAACTTGCTTAAGCCAACTCAACTTTATACAGTAGCTAATACTGAGTTGCTCACCCAACGTGGCAGCTCATATTAAGGTAAGGGTTATATTATTAATAAGGAATTGCTCCAAAGCCTTATATCTGACTGCCCCTTGTATGCTAATAACAAAAGATAAAGTGGGCATGTAATACCGTAGCAATAATACAGAATTGAAGTATGTGGCTGTGGTTAAAATCAAACATTATTCAAATCTGTATAGTGTGGGGCCACCCCTCGCAAGTAAAGAGAGAAGAAAGAAAGAGAATTGAAGAAAGAGAAGAGAAGAAAGTACTTATGGAACAGAGAATGCATTTTTGTGTCTTAATTATTGTTGTGTATCATATCATGTAGCGTGTGTGAAAGGACAATGGTGTAGATTTATTGTACATATGTTTGTGGACTTTGGTGTGCATGCATGTGCCTGCTCTAGGGTGAACTTAACGCTCTAGAGCAGGATGTTTAGAGCTTTTCGTGTCAATTGTAGGTGTGGTCTTATTTTTGTATTTATAGTTCGTCCTCCTGTGTGTGAGTTCAGTTCTTAGTCGTTGCTCTCGTCATCTCATATCGTTTTCATTAGACGTAAAACTCTGATCTAGGAATTGGACTGCGCGGCGGGAATTAGACCACCCTCCTGGCGTATGAGCAATTGATTGGAACTCTGGTGGCAGCGTTCAAGCTATCTCCCCCACATATAGTTATAAAAAAAAACTTGTGAAAAAGTGAGAATACATCTAAAGGATTTTACTGTGATCAAGACAATATATGCCCATGGACTTTGATTGTTAAAGTAAAGTATACGGTAAAATACATACTTCAATGTATGCTATACAGCTACTCCAGCTGGTGTATAATTCTTACGGTTACAGTAGTACAGTCTCACTCTCAAATTTTTCTTATTATCCATGAAATTATTGCTCCATTTGGTGGCCTGTTACAGACATTTTTTTAATTCTCTGTATTGTTGAAAAAGAAAAAAAAACAGCCTGTGAGTGAGAGAGAATACATTTAATGAGTAAAAGAATAAAAGAAGGCTGAGAAAGAAATCGGGAATAATTTAAACTTCCACGTATAGACAAAATCTTAGAAGAAAGAAAATTTCAGAAAGAGAATACATCTAATGATTAAAAAAAGTGCTATAATATGCTCGCCATATTTTAATTGTGTATGCTAAATTATTTGCATCAAATTTTTGTGAAGAACACGTTTATTTTAAATAGGTACATCAATTACGAGCTTACATATTATTACTACTCTTATTGTTAGCGTGAATGAAGATATTATATGGACAATAAAATAACTACTTTTTTAATGATATACTGATAAATAAACAAAGAATCAATATATACAATGTTCTACAGTTGAAATTATAAGCCATGTTTTCAAATATAATTAACAATGATTATAAAAAAAATGAATGCACTAATCATTTTGATAACATTCCCAGGCTAAGGAAAAAAATTATTTAGTAATTTAATAAAACTCAATATGCTGATAAACTTTAATGCATTAAAACAATTGTGGTGGTACCAGTGGGGGTTCATCAATACCATAGTGATTGCTAATATCTTGATGATCATCATAATTTCTATCAGGTAGTTCACCTATGTTACAAGTTAAAATACATCATTATAAAAAATATAAAGAATTTAAAAGAATTAAGTAGCTATCTCAAAGGCTGTGTCCAACTCAGTGAATTAATTGTGACTATGACACTTGTAGCCAAATATAATATGGTGAGAAAGATGTATTATAATGATAGTTTTAAAATTATACAGCTAGCACCTTAATAATATAATAATGTAATTAAAATTTAACATGACGTTTTGACTTCTTGTTAAAAATCCTATGCAAGGGTAGCTAATCAGGTTAACCACTTTGTGATGATATATGTAAAACGACTAAAACAACTGGTTGGCATATACTGCATAGACAGCTAGCATCCAGAAAGCTCCAAATCTAAGTCTCTAGTAACTTACTGTTTTGTCGTGTCATATGTAACTTACAAGTCTTAGTGGCTCTGTTCAACTATTACTTCCTCCATTGTAATAGGGCTATATGGCTGCCAAACATGTTCTGAATGACTATAATATTCTTCTTACCTCTCTTGCAAGCCACTGGCTTTTTTTTTTCTCGTTGCTCAAGCAATATAGTTGTTTCACCTATATACTAGCTGTAGGGTATGCTATATACTAGAGTTTGTGGGTATCGTATATTCCACTTAAGCAAGATTAGTGATCATAACTTTTTTATTGACTTAATTAACTACTGCACTCTGTCTGAATATTGTCACTTAATCCTAATATATGGAGTAGTAAGAATGAAAACTCTCTTTTGCTCGGTATGTATGAAATCTCTAAGAATAAACCTTTAGCTGCCCTGCTGCATGGTTATTTAGTGGGTATCACTACTTTGAAGCATTATGTTGCAGATGTTTCTCTTCCTCCTTCTAGTTTTTACTCATGTTAGGTATCCTGCTCCTATCTCTCCAATACAAGCACCTTAAAGTTCCTCTCTTAACTTGATTTGGATAATAACTGTATTTGTAGGTTTTCAGTAAACAGTGGAAGAGCATCTATCACTTACATTCTTTAATTAACAGTCTCAAAACAATAGCTTATTTTCTCATTCTGCTTCTATAATGAATTTTATGACACCCATTTGTACAGTTAAGAAAGGAACTGAAAAATGTCAGTTAGATCATTTAAATAATATAAGAAATTCTATAAAATTTTCAATGGAAAAAAAAGAAGATGTCAGGTGCTTTTATCAGAGGGTAGAATGGTAATTAACATAGTGAAACTTGAAAGGAAGAAGATAAACACCTTCACAAAAATTCTTGAAAAGTAACGGTTAGGACAAAAACAGCCATTCAGGCCGGCTTTAACCGATTAACGGCGAACTAAAATTTGCGATTGCGCCTCGCGTAACGCGGCCGCATTCTCACGAGACAATAGGCTGATTCATAGCTTGGTGGGGGGGCCACACAAAACCGGACCTAGGAGACGAACGTTAGAATATTGCCTTTGGGAAAGTATTGTCGGCAGATAGAGTGCGCTCTAGGCTATTTAAAAAGAGAAAGATCGACGCTGTTAGGCTAAGGCGGGCAGATCATCTCCCCTAGGGAACAAACGCTATTGATTGTTAGCAAAAAAAAACGTTTTTGTAAATCATACGTCGACTCTTTTCTGAACTGATGGAAGGCTTATATTCATGGACGAAGTAGCATGCTAGTGGATCAAGTAAGTTAGTAAGATTTAGAGCTCCATATTATCGCCCTATATATAGGTAGACTTTGTTTATGATTGTAAGGTTATTCGGGTGTGGTTTATTTAGAAATAAGCATAGTAGGTAAGGATATAAAAAGATACAATATACAAATAAGTGAAGATTCAAGCAAGGTAAATAAATGGCTGAGGTAAATGTTACATTCTAAAATGCCACTTAGCAAAACAGTCATCAGCAGTGCCCGGGTGGCATAACCATACACCACACTCTCTGCATGCCCATATGGTGTCAGATCTTTTCTTCTTCTCTCTGCATAACGAGCATCTTCCCCTCTTCCTCTGTTCACTCATGTAAGGGAAATGAGCCATCAATAGCTTCTTTGGTTTTCCATATCCCACGGTTGCCCGTGAACAGTAGTTACTAATGAGTTCATTTGCCAGTTGACATCTGAAATCCTTAATTTTTAATTTTGAACTTGGATGACCATAGTGGTAGACGATGAAACCATTTGTGATAGCCACATCAAACAGAAAGTTATAGATATATTTATAAACCTTCCTACATTTCATCCTCACATGATAGTAGCCCCTCAGCTGATCACCTCTATCAACTCCTCCCATCTTCTCATTATATATCTTGATTGCTACCGGACAGGTAATGGATGCTCTGGTCCCATCTTTCTTCCTTCGCATCACACTGGAAGACTCAGTCGGATCACATGCAGTGTACATCGCCATGACTACTTTAGTGTCCATCCAAGCAGTGGCACACACATTGTCAGACTGCACTGTAACAGACTCTCCCCTGGTAGGTGTATACATACATATTTTATCACAACAAATTTATGTTATTCATTATTGTTATTATTATAATATTGCAAACTATATCTATGTCATAATTTATTATTATTATTATTATTATGAGTATTATTATTTTTATTTTTATTTCTAGTGTATTTTTATGTACATAATAATCAATACAAACCTGGAACGTAATTTTGCTTTTTTTAGATCAGTGGGAAAGTGCTTCCTATCCTTTCTGGCTGTTCCACATCCATACAGACCCAAGGCTTCAAGATCGCACAGGAGCTGTTTCGAATTAAAAAAGTTGTCAAAAAAGACATGATGGTATTTCTGTTGGAAATCTTGGGTAAGGTCTTTCACCACTCTACTGCTTAAATTGTGTTCTGTTGTATTTACTTTCTTGCCTGTGTAAATCTGAATTCTGGAAAAATAGCCATTGGAACTGTCTGCTAAAACCCAAACCTTGATCCCTCTCTTTGTTGGTTTTTTAGGCATATATTGTTTCATTGTAGATCGGCCTTGAAACTTGATCATTGCCTCGTCCACAGACAAATCCTGTCCTGGTGTGTAGACAACCGAAAATCTTGTCTCGAGGTATTCAAGAATGGGCCGAACTTTTGCCAGGCGGTCATACTGTGGTGAGCCTCTTGGTGCTACTGTGGTATTGTCTACAAAGTGGAGATAGCGACTAATTTCCATGAATCGATCTCGAGAGATGCGATCAGCGACTGGAGCATAGTGATACACAGGATTTCGTTTCCAATAATCTTCCAAAGCAGGAAGTGAGTTGATTCCCATGAGAATGGTAAATCCAAAGTAGGCTTCTAGGTCTTGTGTGGTGATGGGGTTCCATTTTTCTGCTTTTTTTTCATCCATAACTTCCATCGCATACAGGTATGATTGCTCCACTATCATCTCAATCAAGTCTGATGTAAAGAACAGCCTGAAGCTCTCACTTGGACTGTCTGGGACTGGAGCATGAAGACCAGCGGCAGATTGTCCGGTAAAGGGTTGTAAGGTGGGTTTCTTGAGTGTGGTAGACCAATCTGTTGTCACTTTAGATGGGCTACAGGGTGGGCTTGTTGCCAAGGGAGATGTAATATTGAGGGAGGTGGAAGTAGCTATAGTAGAAGCTGGCTCAATAGAATCATTGGTATTGAGTGCTGGCGAATTTGCTTCTGTCTCACCTATAAGAGAATATTATTTTAAATTTGTTATTATTATTATTATTATTATACTTGTATGAAATTCCGGTAGATATTCATCACTGTCAAAGACAGCAATTTCATCTGAGTCCTCGACCATATCCTCACCACCAGAGTCATCACTAGCCTCAGCACAACTATCACTGCTACAGTCGAAGTCCTCGTCACTGCCCTCTTGAACCGGTTCGTAAACATCATCGAAGTCGTCTTCATTCTGATGCAGAAGAGCAAGTACCTCACTTGCAGTCAGCTTTCTACTTGTCATGTTATGAGCACTTATAGCTAAAATCACAATATTTGTTGTTAAAAAATGTATATTCTTACTCTATATTATTCCTTCTTATTTACTATAAACAGTATTATTCAAACTAAATTTACACAACTATTTCTAATGGTAGCCTATACATTTTATAAGGATATAATAAACTTACACCAGTCAACAATACACTCCAATCAACAGCGGTGGCTTTCCTGGCTCCGTGATGCAGCTACTCGCCTGGGATTAGTAGGCGCTCTTTTCGACGCGTGTACGCGTCAACCGCGGTTACCGATTTTTCCAATTTAGCCGCGTGTACGCGTCAATCGGGGTTAATCGGTTAAAGAAATACCTTCTAATTGATACTCCACACTCACTGAGCAAAGGTAAAGTTTAATTCTTTCTTTTTTTGTACTTATATAAGCAGGATCGAATGAGAGTGTTCAAAAGTGTGTGTACATTTTGACATCAAACAATGTTCGAGGATCCACCCCTCACACCTCAGGGCGTCGCCCCTCACAACTCATTGGCCTTACCCCTCACAACTCATTGGCCTCACCCAACAAGGTAGAAGGATCAAGTTAAAGTTCAGCAGGCTTACTAACAACACTTACATAAAACTGTGCTGTATACACTTAACCATATTCATTACTATTCACCCTTACCTGTCAACCCCATTGGGTAGTCAGTCATGAGTTTCTTTATAAGTGTGCATATTCTGAGTGTATGAGACCTTGCTCAGTGAGTTAATGGGACTCGGTATATTTTTGGTGACTACGCTCTAGGTTGTGATCTACCATGCAGTAGCAAGATTGCCATGCATTGTCGCACAACCAGTTGAGTGATGCAGTAACAGAGCAGGCATGGTCCTTTGAAAGAAAAATTGGGTGTGACATTACATTGGATATACAAACTGAGAAAAACTGCCATTTTTATAACTATTTGAACTGAAAATGACTGAATTACATTGTTCGAGACTTTTTTTGTAATTAGCATGGCTCAATGACTTGTCATTTGTGCTGAAGCTACCAGCTAGTTAGCAATTCTACTGTGAACTAAAGTAAAAAAGAAGGATGTTTCTTCATCCCATGAACATACATTTTCCTTGTGGTACTTACCATTAGCTTCGTGTTAACTTACATGCTCCAGTGTTCACTCTGTGATATCACAGAGTGAACACTGAAATATAGTGAATAGCTATATATAATATATACAGTGAATACTATAATATAGGTATACCTAATATAGTGAAATACTATAATAGGTATAGTATTTTAAATTTTGCGTTGGGTCTTACTAGACTTATGAATATCATTAAAATATCTTGACTATCATCCATGGAGTTCCACTAACTCCTTCACTGATTTACTCCCCCAAATTACTCCCCCAAGGAGTTACTCTTAATCCTCACTTTTAACAGTGTATAAAGCTGAAAAAAAATCAATGCAGTTAGAACTCCATAGCACTTATAATTAATAATTGTATTCTGCAAGTACAGTCATAACTTCAAAAGATGTGCTAGCTATGCCAAATGTTGGTAATAATTAAATACCTTCTGGAAGAGTTGAATCTTGCACTGTATTATATTTAACACATGCTGCATTTGGTTTTTCACAGGTCTTAATGTATTTTCGTTCCGTATTATCAAATTTCAAAGTTGAATAAT